>Ga0209797_10000097_pt1 | contig 38335 bp, 45 predicted proteins | sample DOMMetBare3Fresh_2_FD_187472 | JGI IMG/M metagenome (GOLD analysis project Ga0209797, IMG submission 187472) | Wetland sediment microbial communities from St. Louis River estuary, USA, under dissolved organic matter induced mercury methylation -... | ecosystem: Environmental > Aquatic >... | reverse complement strand
GCGGATCGAAGCCCTGGTCGAGCATCGTCGGCGACGGCGGATTCATGAATGCCATCTGCTCGTGGCAGAGGGGGTCGAAGACCTCCACTACGGTTTCGTGCACGGCGATGCTGTGCGGCACGAGCACCAGGCCGCTCAGCGCGTTGGCGAGCCGCCTTGCGATGTATGTCTTGCCGGTCCCCGCATGTCCATAGAGAAAGATTGCGCGCTGTGAATTCAGCGCCGGCCCGAGCCGGTCGAGCAGTTCCTCCGCGATGGTTACGCCGAAGAACGCCTCCTGGACGGCCTGCCGCGTGATCATGTTCGTGCGTACCGACTGCTTGCGCACCAGCGCCACGTAGTCTGCGAGCGGTATCGGCGCGGGCCCGACGTAGCCGCCACGATTCAGGGCGTCGGCGGCTTCGAGCCGGCCCTTTTCCGTGAGCCCGTAGCGCAATTCCGCATCGAGCCCGAGTCGCGAACGCAGCTCGACACGGCCTTCGGTGCGCATGAACTGCAGGATCTGGTCGATGATCGGCCCGGCCAGTGCCAGTCGATCGATCAGCTGGCTGGTCGTGAGCACGCCGGCTGTCGCCAGGTGTTTCCCGAGCAGGTCCGCCAGGAACGTGAGCGAAAGTCCGGTCTGCCCAAGTGTCGTCGGCCGGGGCGAGAGTCCGGCGAGTCGCTGCAATTCTGACGTCACCGGCTCGGACGTCTCGTCCTCGGCTGCGACCTGATACTTCTCGGAAATGCTGTTCATGTGACTGCGTTCCCGGTCATTCCGTACCCAGGCCATGGGGCAGGATGTCCAACGGGCCCCTGACCCAGAGCGTGACGATTACGCCCAGCGCGATTGCGACGGCGTAGGGAAAGCGCTCCTTGCGAACGATCGATATCGTGGTGGGCGCCGTCCCGGCGGCAGCGCCATGCCCGGACGGAGAATCCGATAGCGCAGCCCGCGATTCGACCAGCCGCCACAAGACGATCGCCACGGCAATGACTGCCCCAAACACCAGCGTCAGGGCCGCCGCGAGGAGTGCATTGGCTGGTCCCAGAAAGGCGCCGACTGCGCCCATCAGCTTGACGTCGCCGGCAGCCATTCCCTTGAGGAGATACAAAGGCAAGAGGCAGGCCAGACCGACTACCGCACCAGTGAGTGCGGCGAGCAATCCGCTGAGCCCGCCGAAGATGAATTGCAAAAGCAAGCCGGCGCCGAGAGCCCCGACGATCAGCACGTTCGGGATCCGCTGCTCGATCAGGTCCTGTCTCACGGCAACTGCAACGCTGGTGATGAGCGCCAGCGCTGTGATGCCGTTTGCCATGTCTTGATCGGGCGATAACAACGACGGTACTCCTTGGCTCAAGTGGGGCGGCGGCGGCCTGAGCCGCCGCCACCTCGCTGTTGACTAGGCAATGACGATAGTGCTGATCGCCAGATAAATGGCGTCGATAACGCGGAAGACCTCGTCACCCAGAGCCGCAAACGCGCCGATCACGCCGGCGCCCACGAGTCCGCCCGCGATCGCGTATTCGACCGTGGTCAGACCTTCCTCATCCCGAAGAAACGCAAACAGTCTTTCCTTGATACTCATTTGAGTGATACCTCTTTTTGATCAATCCAGATTGAACTCAAACCGGGCGTCTCCGAACTCTTCGGCGCCGACCCAACCCCGTAGACGGCGCCGCTGACCGCTGTGTCTTGCGGCAGCACTAGTTTGGCTAAGCACCACGCAGGTGCTAGGAGAAGATTGCGTCAGGGAGCCGGGAGATTCTGTCGCATGGCCGCGCGAGCTATTCGTTCTCGCACCGCGGGCGTCACTCAAGAACTGTGACGGACCACACGCTTGTTTCTCCCGCTCCCGCGCCCACAGCCGCCTGATGTAAAAAAGCGCTCGTGCTATGTCAATTTCGCCTTCATTTCCATCGCATCGAGTGCACACTGACCAGGCAGTTCCGTTGCTCTTGATAGGCAACTTTTGTGCGAAGTTGCCGCCGCAACAAATCAATTTCAGGCCGCTGCGTGACGCAGCGCACGGATCGGAAAAGGAACATGGGATCAACGTCGAAGCAGCGATTGCTCTGGTTTGACTGCACGTCCGGCGTACACGAGACCGGATTGCGAGTTCAGTGCGCAAGTATCTTCGACATTGCGCACACATCATGCCTCGAGCGGGCATCGGATGAAATCGAGCGCGTCAGTCCCTCGGTGCTGACCTTCGATTTCGATCATCCGGATCAGAACCGCTTGCACGTCATGCAGGCCGTCAAGAAGGCACACCCGAAGCTGCCCATCCTGATGCTGACGCTTGACCACTCCGAGTCGCTCGCCGTCTGGGCATTCCGCGCCCGTGTCTGGAATTACCTCGTGAAACCGGTATCGACCGAGGAGTTCGCCGAGAACCTCGATGCGCTGGCCAGGATCGGCAACCGGGCATCGCCACCACGCGTCGCGCAGATGCTCATCGCGGCGATTCCGGATGACCTTCCGGTACAGCCGATCGACTCGCGGGTCGCGCAACTGCAACCGGCGCTGCACTACATCAAGCAGCACTACCACGAGAAGATCTCGGCAAGCGCCGCCGCGGAATCCTGCGGACTGACGCGATTCGAGTTCAGCAGGAAATTCCGCGCCGCATTCGGCATGACTTTCCGGGATTACCTGCTGCGGGTGCGGATCACGGAGGCACGGCGCCTGCTGACCGAGGGCGACCATTCGGTGACGGAGATCGCCTTCTCAGTGGGCTTCAACGACGGCTCGCATTTCGCGCACCTGTTCAAGCGCTACACCAATGTGCTGCCGTCTGAGTATCGGGCGGGCGATCCGCCGATATATCGCCCATCTGCGAGGTCCGGGATCCTGCACGGCCCGGAGCGTCGTCGCCGCGCTTCCGATTTCCGCCAGGGCGACCGCCGACTCGCCCAGCCGTCGTAGCGACCGCCAGGACACAGCCCTGCGGGGCCCCGTCTGCAGCGGGATCCCGTCCCGCGCCCGGGAACCGGTCCACTGCCCGGTGGTCCGATGCCATACCGGCCCAGGGCCGCGGTCCGCTACACTCCCCCCGCAGGAGCTGCCCATGAAGATGGTTACCGCCATCATCAAGCCTTATAAGGTGGATGAGGTCCGCGCCGCCCTGGCCGAGGTCGGGGTGCAGGGTGTCACTGTGACGGAGGTCAAGGGTTTCGGGCGCCAGAAAGGCCACACTGAGCTTTACCGTGGGGCGGAATATGTCGTGGATTTCCTCCCCAAGGTGCGGATCGAAATTGCGGTCGCAGATGAGCGGGTGGACGCGGTGATCGATGCGATCGCGGCCTCCGCCCGGACCGGCAAGATCGGCGACGGCAAGATATTCGTAACGGCGCTCGGCAGCGTGGTACGCATCCGCACCGGCGAGCTCGATGAGAAGGCGCTGTGACGCAGCGGCGCCGGGGCCTGGAGGTCAATATGTTGCAGAAATTCATGGTGGCATTGCTGATGGCGGGCCTAACGGTCATCGCCACGGCAGACACCGTCTATAAATGGTCGGACTCGCGCGGCCAGATTCATTACACGGACCTGCCCCCGAGCCAGCCCGGTGCCAAGATCCTGGACGTCTCCTATCGTGATTCCGGCGCCCTTGATGAGGAGCAATCAGGCGGCGATGAAGGCGACAGCGGGAACAACGGCGACGAGTCCGCGACGCAGCCTCCCGGCGACGACTCCTCCGAGCCGGCGGTTGATCGGGAGGCGATGGCCGCGGTGCAAGCCGATGTCTCCAATGCGAAAGCGAAGCAGTGCAAGGAAGCCAAGGAGCGCTACCAGCGCTACGTCGAGTCGCGGCGCCTGTTTCGCCAGACTGCCGATGGCAAGCGCGAGTACCTGACGGATCAGCAGCTGAACGACGCCCGGGTCAAGGCCAAGCAGGCCGTCGACGACAGCTGCAGCTAGCCGGCCGGCGTCGCCAGCCTTCGCAGCGGCACCGGGCCGCGATCGGGCACAATGGGGCCCGCAATGAACGTCGGATTCATCGGCCTTGGCGCCATGGGCCAGCACATGGCCCGCAACCTGCATCGCGCCGGTATGCTCACCGGCGTCTGGAATCGCACGCCATCCAGGTCCGCAGTGCTTGCCGCCGAGACTGGTTGCAAGGCGTACGATTCCCCCGCCACGCTTGCCGCCGACTGCGATTTCGTCTTCACCTGTGTTTCCGCCGATGACGATCTGCTCGCGGTCATCGAGGCGCTGCTGCCCGGCCTGCGCAAGGGAACGATCGTGATGGACTGTTCGACGGTCGCTGCCGATACGGCGCGAAAGGCCGCCGCGCGTCTTGCGACCGCGGGCGCGGCCCTGCTCGACTGCCCGGTCAGTGGCGGCGTCGAGGGAGCCAAGAACGCAACCCTGGCCGTCATGTGCGGAGGCAACCCGGACGTATTTGAGCGCGCCCGGGGGGTGCTCTCCGCCCTTGGCAAGACCGTCGCGCTACTGGGTCCCACCGGCGCCGGTCAGGCAGCCAAGGCGACCAACCAGATCCTGTGCGCGGGTGTCATTCAGGCCGTGGCCGAAGCGATGGCATTCGCCCGCGCCGAGGGCCTGCCGCTCGAGCAGCTGATCGAGGTGCTGGGCAAAGGCGCCGGTTCGAGCTGGTATTTCGTGCACCGGGCGCCATTCATGTCGCGCGGCGAGTATCCGGCGGGCTTCCGTGTGCGGCTGCACGAAAAAGACCTGAGAATCTGCCGCGACATGGCCGCACGGCATGGCGCAACGCTCCCCGTCGTGGAGAGCACGCTTGCCGACTACCAGAGCCTGCAGGAGTCCGGGCACGGCGACGAGGACATCTCGACGATCTTCCGGCTGAAGACCGCGCTGTTCGCGGACAAGACATGAATCCATGAACACCGGCCGCCGCGAACGCCCGGGCTTCTACCTGCCGGACTTCTGCGCGGCGCAAAGCGTGCTGGCCGTCGTCCTGATCGCGGAACTGGTGGCGCTGTTCCTGACGCTGGCGCGCATCGGCATCTCCGCGCAGTTCTGGACCGACCTCGCGCGCACCTCGCTGTTTCTGCTGTGGGCCGGGCTCGGCACGGCGGCCGCGCTCTGCACGGCTCGCGGCGTTCTGTCGAGGCTCGACGTGCTGCGCGGGTCGCTGCTGGCCCTGTTGCTGATGCTCGTGGTCACGGTCGTCGTCACCGAAGGTGCCTGGTGGCTTGCCGCTTCGGCGAACCGCCTGCTCGGCATGGAGATCGATCCGCTCGGCACCGATCACATCGCCTTCCTGCTCAGAAATCTGGCGGTCTGCACGATCGCCGGCGGCCTGGCACTTCGCTATTTCTATGTCTCACACCAGTGGCGGAGCAATGTCGAGGCCGAAGCGCAGAGCCGGGTGCGTGCCCTGCAGGCGCGGATCCGCCCGCATTTCCTGTTCAACAGCATGAATACCATTGCCTCCCTGACGCGCACCAACCCGCGCGTCGCCGAGCAGGCGATCGCGGATCTCTCGGATCTCTTCCGGGCGTCGCTGCGCGAACATCGCGAGCGCATCCCTCTCGGTAGCGAGATCGAGATCGCGCGGGCGTACGAACGCGTGGAACGCCTGCGGCTCGGCGACAGGTTGCGCGTGGAATGGCAGGTCGATTCGCTGCCAATGGATACACCGGTGCCTGCGCTGTTCCTGCAGCCGCTTCTCGAGAACGCCGTTTATCACGGCATCGAACCGATGGACAAGGGCGGTACCATCCGCGTGACCGGCCGCCGGGACGGTTCAATGGCGGTGCTGACGATCGAAAACCCCATTGCGCCAAAGCTGGTCGCCCGCCGTCCCGGTCACCAGATCGGGCTCGACAATGTGCGCCAGCGCCTCGCGCTGATGTTCCATGGCGAGGCCGATCTCGAAGTCGTCGAAGGGCCCGAGCGATTCATCGTCACGCTGCGTTTCCCGATCGGCGGGGCCGTCAAGTGAAGCTGCGGGTGCTGGTCGTGGATGACGAGCCGCTTGCGCGCGAGCGCCTCGCGCATCTGGTCGAAGAGATTCCGGATGCCGAGCTTGCGGGCGTCGCCGCATCCGGTGAGCAGGCGCTCATGCTGGCCGGCACACTGCGCCCCGAGGTGATCCTGCTCGACATACGGATGCCCGGCATGGACGGGCTCGAGACCGCCCGGCACCTGGCGCGCACGCCGGAGCCGCCGGCCGTGATCTTCACGACTGCATTCGATGAGCACGCACTGGCGGCTTTCGAGGTGCAGGCGTCGGGCTATCTCCTGAAGCCCGTCCGGCAGGAAAAGCTCGAGGAGGCAATTGCCCGGGCCCGCCAGCCAACCCGCGCGCAACTCCTGCGTATCGCCGACGGCGCAGGCGGCGGCCCGCGCACCCGCATCGCGGTGCGCACGCGCGATGAACTGAAGCTCATTCCGGTCGGAAACATCCTGTGCTTCATCGCGGAGCTGAAATACACGACGCTGCGGCATACCGGTGGCGAGGAGCTGATCGAGGAACCGCTGAAGGCGCTGGAAGACGAATTTGCCGCGAGCTTCGTGCGCGTGCACCGTAATTCGCTGGTTGCCCTCGCCCACATCGAGGGGCTCGAGAGAGACGCCGATGGGCATCAGGTCGTGCGACTGAGAAATGGCGCCGGCACGCTGGCGGTCAGCCGCAGGCTCGCTGCCGATGTGGCAAAGAAGCTGAAGCAATAGCGCCGGTATCGGCGCCCGGGCGCACTACGCGGTGGCCGTCGTGTCCCTCTGGCGGATGCCCCTCCAGCTGCGCATCGTGAACGCGCCGATGCCCGCCACGAACAACAGCGCAACCGCAAGTCCGCCGATCAACGGCAGATGGCGAACGATCGCGAGTGCGACGAGCGCCAGGAGCAGGAACAGCACGCGCCAGCCCAGCGACTTGATCCGCTCGCCTCCGAGCCGTTCCAGCGCCAGGTCGCCGACGAACAGCGCCGCAATGACGTAGCCGAGCATCAGCAACACGATGTAACCGAAGATCGTCATCAGCGCGAGCGGGATGCCGACCACGGTGATCATCAGGATGACGGCGGCGAACGGCACGCCGATCAGCATGACGAAGCCAATACCTGCACTTTGCAGCCACTCGCGGCGTATGGTCGCGGCGGCCTCGCGGCTGAACGCCGGCATGCCGAGAATCAGGAGGGTTCCAAGCAGCAAGACGCCGAACGAGAACATCGCACGACCGACGCGCGAGGTTCCGCGACCGGCTTTCTTGAGCCAACCGTGGTCATTGGCGTCAATTTCCTCAACGCCCTGTGCGACCTGTGCCCTCGGGTCGATGGTGAATGTGCCGTCACTCTTGTACTTGAGCCGGCCCGCAACGCGCGTGTCGGGTCCCACGCGGATGTCCTCGCCGGCAATCTGAAGATCGCCGCCGACAATTCCGTTGATAACGACCGATTCTCCGTAGACCTCGAGATCCTCGCCAACCTCGCCTTCCATCTCGATGCTGCCGCCGGCGAGTGTCACGTGCTTGCGGAGCCTGGCGCCATGCGGAACACGGATCTTGCCGCCGGCGGCGCGCACGTCGCCTTCGACCTCGCCATCAACACGCAGGTCGCCGCCGGCCGCATACAGATCGCGCCCAATCGAGCCCATGACATCCAACTGGCCGCCGGTTACGAAGGCATTGCCACCGACGCGGTCGCGGAGATTCACGCGCCCGGCCGCGAGATAGACGTTTCCCGGCACATACATATCCAGCGTGACCTGGTCGCCCGCGCTCAGGCGACTGTCGCCCCACGATGCCCGCGCGGTGTCATCGGCCGAAGCCACCCCGGCCACTGTCAGCAACAGCGCTGCCACCATCCGGATCCTGTTCATGAGCTGATCCTACGACCTTTCAGACGCATGGCACAATGGCATCGTGGACGGGGAAATACGCATCGCAACGAGGCGCAGCCGGCTTGCTCTGTGGCAGGCCGAGCATGTTGCCGCGCGCCTGGGAATCGTCCATCCGAGCCTGGCCGTGCGGCTCCTGCCGATGGTCACGGAAGGCGACCGGATCCTGGATCGGGCGCTCGCTGGCGCCGGCGGCAAGGGCCTTTTCATCAAGGAACTCGAAGTCGCGATCCTCGCCGGTCAGGCGGACATCGCCGTGCATTCGATGAAGGATGTGCCGGCGGCGCTCCCCGACGGCATGGTCATCACCGCCGTGCTCGAGCGCGCGGATCCGCGCGACGCCTTCATTTCGAACGTTCACACGCAATTCGACGAGCTGCCGCGAGGCGCACGCGTAGGCACATCGAGTCTGCGCCGGCAATGCCAGTTGATGCGTGCCCGACCCGACCTGAAGATTGCGACGCTGCGCGGCAATGTCGAGACGCGACTTCGAAAACTGGATCAGGGTGAGTTCGCGGCGATCCTGCTCGCGACCGCCGGTCTCGAGCGGCTCGAGTTGGGTGCGCGCATTCGCGAGCGCCTGGCACCGGATCGGATGTTGCCTGCTGTTGGCCAGGGCGTGATCGGCATCGAGTGCAGGACGGCAGACAAGTATGTCCGCTCGCTGCTGGCGCCACTCGAGCATGCCGCCACGCGACGCTGCCTGGAGGCGGAACGTGCGTTCGCCGCGCGGCTTGGCGGCAGCTGCCAGTCTCCTATCGCGGGCTTTGCCACACTCGCCGGCGACCGGATCGACCTGCGTGGTCTCGTCGGGTCGCCGGATGGCAGCAAGGTGTTTGCAGACCGCATCGCCGGTGCGACCAGCGACGCAGCAAGGCTCGGCACGGCGCTGGCCGAGCGCCTGCTTGGAGCTGGCGCGGACGCCCTGCTGAAGTCGCTCGCGATGGATGGCGCGCACTGACATGGCGAGACTCACCGGAATTGGCGTGCTGGTGACGCGACCCGAGCATCAGGCCCAGCACCTGTGCCAGCTCATCGAGGCCGAGGGCGGCACCCCGGTGCGATATCCCGCGCTGACGATCCGCCCGCGCACGGACCGCGCGGCGGTGCGCGCCGCAATAGGGCCTGCGGATCGTTACGATCTGGTGATTTTCATCAGCGCCAACGCGGCCCGTTTCGGCGCGGATCTCCTCGAACAGCGGCGCGACCTGAAACTGGCGGCTCTTGCCCAGCCGACGGCTTCCGCGCTGAACTCGGCCGGCTATCGTGTCTCGCTGATGCCCGCCGATGGCGCGGACAGCGAGGCATTGCTTGCGATGCCCCAGTTGGCGCAGATGAGCGGCCAGCGCGTGCTGATCGTGCGCGGTGTCGGCGGGCGCGACCTGCTCGGAGACACGCTGATTTCGCGTGGCGCACAGGTGCAATACGCCGAGGTCTATACGCGCGAGCCCGCTCATCCCAGCCCCGAAATCCAGGCGCAGGTGGAGCAACTCTGGCGCCAGGGCGGCGTGCGCGCCTATTCGGCGACCAGCGTCGAGCTGCTCGAGGCACTGGTCGGCATCGTTACACCGCGTTGCCGCGAACTGATGGATTCGACCGCAATGCTGACCGGTTCACGCCGTGTCGCCGACGCGGCCATCCGGCTTGGGCTCGGCTCTCCGCTGATTCTCGCCGATGCGCCGGATGATGCTGCGCTAACCAGCGCGCTGGTGCGCTGGCGCGAATCCACATCGCGCGCCTAGCTGTGCGCGTAATCGAAGGAATCGATGTAGATCCGCTTGCGATCGGCGCCCTGTACCGGCAGCGCATGGTGCACGGCATCAATCATCGCGGGCGGGCCAGCCGCATAGATATCGAAACCTGCGAGACCAGCGACTTTACGCATCACGGCCTCATGCACGAGCCCGGATTCGTGCGGAGCGACCGCTTGTTCATGCGAGATCACGGACGTGTACCGGAAATGGGCGTGCTTCGCAGCCAGACCGCGGAGCCACTCGTCCTCGTAGAGATCGTCTGCCGTGCGCGCACCCCAGAATAGGGTCACATCGCGTTTCGTCTCGGTCTCCAGTGCCTGCCGGATCATCGCCTTCAGCGGTGCATAGCCTGTGCCGCCACCGATCAACAGCAGCGACCGCTCGCCAGGTCGGTAGATGAACTGCCCCAGCGGACCTTCAATGCGCAGCAGCGCTCCTTCCTTCAATGTTGTAAAGACCTGTTCGGTAAAGACACCACCCGGCGCACGACGCACGTGCAACTCGAGTAATGCCGAATCGTGCGGCGGGTTCGCGAGCGAGAAGCTGCGGCGCCGCTCGCCTTCGAGCATGACATCCACGTATTGACCGCACTGCCACGTGAAGGATTCGATGGCCGGCAGGCGCAGCCACAGTCCCATGACGTCCGGCGCAAGCAATTGCATCCGTTCGACGCGACTTGGAAGACTCTTGATCTCGACGTCGGTGACGTGCCGGATTTCGCGCGTCTCGATCACCAGATCCCCGAGCGCGCGTGCCTGGCAGATCAGCGCGTAACCTTCGGCCTCCTCCTCCGCGCTGATGCCGGGCGGGCGGCCATCCGGGTAGGCGATGAGGCCCTTGATGACGCGCGCACGGCAGGTGCCACAGGAGCCGCCCTTGCAGCTATGCGGCAGGTTCAGGTGCTCGCGCAGCGCGGCGGAGAGCACGGGCTCGTCGCTTCGCGCCTGGAACTCGCGGCCCGTCGGCAGCAGTCTGACTTTCATGCGGCTATTATGAAGGTGTCGGGCATTCCGTTTCCCGGGTCCAATCGGCAGAGTGATGACGGCGACGCAGTCACCGGTTAATCGTCCACGAACATCCGTGATCGCGGGCTGCGGCTACACGGGCAGGCGCGTGGCCGAGCGGCTTGCTGCGCGCGGGCCGGTTATCGGGCTCACACGGAAAGCTCGCGAGTTCGATTTTCCGGCGCCATTCGATGTCGTGTATCTGGTGCCGCCGCCCGAGACCGGGTCGACCGACCCGCGGCTCGAGGGATTCCTCGCAGCATTGCCCATGGCGCCAGGCCGCATCGTCTATATCAGTACGACGGGTGTCTACGGCGATGCCGACGGCGCGACAGTGACTGAAGACACGACGCCCGCTCCGGCGACCGATCGCGCACGGCGACGGCTCGCTGCTGAGACTGTGCTGCGTGCCTGGTGCGAGGCACGCAAGGTCGATTGGGTGATCCTGCGCGTGCCGGGCATCTATGGCCCCGGTCGATTGCCGCTCGATCGCCTGCAACGTGGCGAGCCCGCGCTTGCCGAATCCGAGGCCGGGCCCGGCAACCGGATCCATGTGGAGGACCTGGCCGATATCTGCGTTGCGGCGCTTCTGCAACCGCAGGCGCGCAATCGCATTTACAACGTCGGCGACGGTGACCACATGACAGGCACCGCTTTTCTGGCCCTTGTCGCGCGCCTCGCCGGTTTACCGCCCCCGCCGCAGCTGCCGCTGGCCGAACTCCGGGCCCACATGTCCGACTTCGCTTTTTCATTCCTCGGCGAATCGCGTCGCGTGGATACCACGCGCCTGCGCAAGGAACTCGGCTTCAGGCCGCGTTACCCCACTGCCGAGGGCGGCATCCGGGCCAGCTTGGCCGGTGCCGCGCCGCAGGTTCATAGCTAGCAGTAACTGCGAACCTGCGACCCGGCACCAATTACGGGATCAGCAGTGTGCTGCCGGTCGTGCGGCGGGCTTCCAGGTCGCGGTGCGCCTGGGCAGCATTTGATAGCGGATACGACTGGCCAATCCGGACCCTGAGCTTGCCAGTGGCGATCATCTCGAAGAGTTCGCGTGCGCCGCGGGCGCGATCCGAAGGCTTCGCGATGTAGTGGAAGAGCGTCGGCCGGGTCAGATACAGCGAGCCCCGCTTCGAGAGTTCCAGCGGCGAAATCGGCGGCACCGGGCCCGAGGCGTTGCCAAAACTGATCATCAGTCCGCGCGGCCTCAGGCAATCGAGCGAGGCGAAGAATGTGTCCTTGCCGACGCCATCGTAGACCACCGGCACACCGCGTTTCCTCGTGATCTCGCGCACGCGCGCAACCAGATCTTCGCGCGGACTGACGATGACCTCTGCCGCGCCATATTCACGCGCAAGCGCCGCCTTCTCATCGCTACCAACGACCGCGATCACTTTCGCGCCAAGAGCGACCGCCCATTGCAATGCGATCAGGCCGACACCCCCCACGGCCGAATGCAGCACGATCGGGTCATTTTTTCGAACGCGATAGCAGCGCCGCAGCAGGAACCAGGCGGTGAGTCCCTTCAGCATCAAAGCGGCGGCCTGCTCATCGGAAATCCCACCAGGCAGCTTCACGACGCGGCTCGCGTCGATCACACGTTCTTCGGCATACGCACCCGGTGCGCTGTCCACATAGGCCACCCGATCACCGGGCGTGATGCCCTTCACTCTACTGCCCGCTTCCAGCACCACACCCGCCGCCTCGAGCCCGAGGCCGCTCGGCAGGTTCACCGGATAGAGGCCCGAGCGGTGGTAGGTATCGATGAAATTGACACCGATGGCCGTCTGGCGGATGCGCAGCTGCTTCGGCTCTGGCGAGCCGGTCGCGACTTCCTCGAAGCTCAGGACTTCGGGGCCGCCGTACTGCTGAATCCGGATTGCGCGCGCCATCTAGAGCGGATTGCTGGCGAAACTGAGATCGGCTACCGGCCGGCCGCCGATCAGATGCTCCTGGATGACGCGCTCGATGTTCTCGGGCGTGGCGCGCCTGTACCAGGTGCCTTCGGGATAGACGACCATGATCGGCCCCTCGCGGCAGATTCGCAGACAATCGGCGCGGGTGCGCAGCACGCCGCCCTCCACGTCCGCAAGACCGACTTCGCGCAGCCGGCGCTTCAGGTACTTCCACGAGGCGTCGCCGATTTCCTTCGGTGCGCAGTCGCCATGGGTGCAGAAGAGCACATGCCGGCGGGCGCCACCGAGCGCGATCTTCGCAACCGCGGCTTCCAGGGTCTCCGCCGCCGGCACTTCCTTCACAGTGCCGCCTCGTCGGTTTCGCTGGTGCGGATGCGCAGCACGCGCTCGATATTGGTGACAAAGATCTTGCCGTCGCCGACCTTGCCGGTGCGCGCAGCGCCGATAATCGCCTCGATGACCTGGTCCACCAGATCGTCGCGCACGGCCACCTCGACCCGCGTCTTCGGCACGAAATCCACGACGTACTCTGCGCCACGATAGAGCTCGGTGTGGCCGCGTTGCCGGCCGAAACCTTTCACCTCGGTGACGGTCATGCCAGATATGCCGATCTCGGACAGCGCAGCGCGCACGTCGTCGAGTTTGAAGGGCTTGATGATGGCGGTAACGAGCTTCATCGTGAACTCCTGCGCGTAGAGGGGCTACCCGCGGTACTGGATGCGGATTCTATGCCGATAAGGGCCGCTTCGCCGCAAATTACCGGCGGGCTGAGCCTGGGACGCTGCAAGTGCGGTGCCGCCGCCGACCATTGACTACATTCAGCTAAAGAACGATGTAAGTGACGACGGTCACGATCACGATCGCGGCGATATTGATGCGCCAGCCGGCGCGGAGCATCTCGCTCATCTTGAGGCGGCCGGTGCCGAACACGATGGCGTTTGGCGGCGTGCCGGCGGGCAGCATGAAGCCGCAGGACGATGCCATGACCGCAGGTGCAACGAGCAGCAACACGGGGTAATGCGTGCCTGCCGCGATTGCCGCTAGTATCGGCATGAAGGTCGCGGCGGTCGCCACGTTCGAATTGACCTCGGTCCAGAACACGATCAGCGTGGCGATCGCCGCGATCAGGGCGATGAGTGGCCAGGTCGCAAGCCCGGCCATTGCCGCCCCGATGTATGCCGAAAGTCCGCTGTCTTCGATCGCTGCCGCAAGCGCAAGCCCGCCGCCGAACAGCAACAGTACTTCCCAGGGCACGCGCCTGAGATCCTTGCCATCGAGGAGCGCACCCCCCTGATCCCCGCCGTTCGGTATGAGGAAGAGAGAAATTCCGGCGAGCAATGCGATGGTCGTGTCATTCAGCCCGGCGAGACCCGGCAGCAGTTTCAACAGCGGGCTCAGAATCCATGCGCCGGCCGTCAACAGGAAGATGGATGTCACGCGCCGCTCGGCGGGCGACATCGGCCCCAAAGCTTCGAGCGCGCTCTGCAAGGCCGCGCCGGCCGCCACCTGGGACCCGAGCCTGAACGGGAATACCACCCGCACGAGAACGAGCCAGGCAATCGGCATCAGCAGGAGCACCGTAGGCAATCCGAAGGTGAGCCACTGCGCAAAGCTGACGGTCACGCCGTAGTTCTGCTTCATGAAACCGACGACCATCGCATTGGTCGGCGTGCCGATCAGCGTGCCGAGACCGCCGATGGTTGCCGCATAGGCAACGCAGAGCACGATGGCTTTGGAGAAATTGCCCGCATCGTGATCATCCGCGGCGGGATCCGGCGCGACGATCGCGGCGATCGACATGGCGACCGGCAGCATCATCAGCGACGTCGAAGTATTCGAGACCCACATGCTGACAAAGCCGGTTGCGCACATCATGCCGAATACCAGCCGCTGCGGGTGGCCGCCGGCGTGGACGACGATGTTGTAGGCAATGCGGCGATGCAGTTCCGAGCGCTCCATCGCGAGCGCCAGCAGGAAGCCCCCGAGTATCAGGTACAGGGTTGTGTTGCCATAGCCGCCCGCCAATGTCTCCGCGGTCACGGCATCGAGCAGCGGCAGCACCGCCAGTGGCATCAATGCCGTCGCCGCGAGCGGCAGCGCCTCGGTCGACCACCAGAGCGCCATAAGGACCAGGACACCGGCGACAGTCCAGGCCGCAGCCGGCATGCCTGTCGGCGCATCGGCGACCAGCGTGGCCGCAAGCGCCGCAAGACCCAGAATCAACCCGCTGTTCTGGATTCCCGTCCTGGCAGTGCGTTCCGCCATGCCCCCTCCCTGCCATGCCGCTGCGCCTCAGTATAGAGTGGCGCAGGAATCCGGGGCGCATACCCATGCAGGATACGATCGTCGTCGTCGGGGGCGGCCATGCTGCCGCGCAGGTTGTGGACAGCCTGCGCCACGAGCATTTCGCCGGCCGGCTGGTGTTGGTCGGCGAGGAGCCGCTGCTGCCCTATCAGCGCCCGCCCCTCTCAAAGAAGTTCCTCGCCGGCGAAATGGAGGCCGATCGCCTGCCGATCCGCCACGCGGCTTTCTACGAAAGCATTCACTGCGAGATGCTGCTCGGCAATCCCGTCACCACGATCGATACCGCAACGCGCGCGCTCAAGCTGTCCGACGGCCAGCGGATCGTCTATGACAAGCTGGTATTGGCGGTCGGCGGCCACGCCCGGCCGCTGCGGGTTCCCGGCGCTGCGCTCGCCGGTGTGCAGGCGCTGCGCACGATGGCGGACGTCAACGCGATTCGTGCGCAGGCGGCACCCGGAAAGCGCGCAGTAATTGTCGGCGCCGGTTACATCGGGCTCGAATGCGCCGCAACCTTTCGCAAGCTGGGACTCGACGTCACGGTCATCGAGATGATGGATCGCGTGATGAGCCGTGTGGTCGCGCCAGAAATGAGCCGCTTCTATGCCCGCGAACACATCGCACATGGCGTCACAATCCTGACCGGCAAGCAGGTCAGCGCCCTGCAGGGCGACAAGCATGTTTCCGCCGTCGAATGCGCGGACGGCACGCGCGTACCTGCTGATCTGGTGCTGGTCGGCATCGGGCTCGTGCCAAACACCGAACTCGCGAGCGCCGCCGGGATCCGTTGCGAAGACGGCATCGCGGTGGACGAGCACTGTCGCACGAGCGACCCGAACATCTACGCGATCGGCGATTGTTGCAGCCACCCGAGCCCGCTTTATGCGCGGCGCATCCGCCTCGAGTCCGTGGACAATGCCTTCGAGCAGGCGCGCACGGCGGCGGCCAACATTTGTGGCCGGCCGTTGGTCCACGACAAGACGCCGTGGTTCTGGTCCGACCAGTACGAACTGAAACTCCAGATCGTGGGCCTGTGCCAGGGATACGATACCGTCGTGCTGCGCGGCGATCCCGCCGGGCACGCCTTCAGCTGCTGCTACCTGCGCGAGGGCGAGCTGATCGCCCTCGACGCCGTCAACCACGTCAAGGATTTCATGGCCGCACGCAAGCTGATCGGCGAGCACGTCAAGCCCGACCCGGTTCGTCTTGCCGACCCCGCCACTGCGATCAAGGACACGTTCTGACGGTTGCCGACACCTTATAATCCGCGCATGACGAAAGATGACGACAAGGTCAACACGGTTGACCGCGAATTCCGCGCGATGCTTGGCAAGGCGACCGGGGGCCTGGCGCCGCAGGATTACGGCACGGCCTTCTGGGACTGGTGGCTGAATCTCGCCCGCTCACCCGAAAAGCAGGTGGAACTGCAGCAAAACGCACTGAAGCACGCGATCGACCTGTGGCGTTTTCATGCGGAAGCCGCAACCGGCAAGCCACTCGCGCCCAGCGAGAACGGCGATCGGCGATTCGCGAATCCGGCCTGGCAGCAGTATCCGTTCAACGTTTACGCGCAGGCCTTCCAGAAAGGCATGGAGTTTCTCGAGCGATCGGCGCGTGCGGTACCGGGCGTGGAACCGCGCAGCGCCCAGCTCGTGGAATTCGCAGCGCGCCAGATTGGCGAGGCGATGTCGCCGGCCATCAACCCGCTGACAAACCCCGAAGTGCTGCAACAGACCGTCGCCGAGCGCGGGCAGAATCTCGCGCGCGGCTACAAGCATTTCCTCGAGGATCTCGAGCGCACGCTGTCCGGCGGCGAGGCACCTGGCGCCGAGAAGTTTCGCGTCGGCGAGAAGGTCGCGATCACCGACGGCAAGGTTGTATTCCGGAACGACCTGATCGAGCTGATCCAGTATTCGCCCACGACGCCGGACGTGCAGGCCGAGCCAATCCTGGTCGTGCCGGCCTGGATCATGAAGTACTACATCCTGGACCTGTCGCCGAAGAATTCCCTGGTGGCGTGGCTCGTGGACCAGGGATACACCGTATTCATGATGTCGTGGAAGAATCCGACGGCCGCCGACCGGGAACTCGGCATGGACGATTACCTGAAGAAAGGCGTCTATGCCGCGCTCGATGCCGTCTCCGCGATCGTGCCGCAACGCGAAATCCACGCGGTCGGCTATTGCATCGGCGGCACGCTGCTCGCCATCGCGGCCGCGGCGCTCGCGCGCAAGGGCGACAGGCGGATCCGCGACATCACGATGTTCGCCGGCCAGACCGATTTCAGCGAACCCGGCGAGTTATCGTTGTTCATCAGCCCCGCGCAGATCGACATGCTGGAAGCCCTGATGCGCAAGGAGGGCGTGCTCGATTCGGCAAAGATGGGCGGCGCTTTCACGATGCTGCGCGCTCACGATCTGCTGTGGCAGCCCGCCGTGAAGTCCTACCTCAAGGGCGAGCGCGAGGGAATGATCGACCTGATGGCGTGGAATGCCGATGGCACGCGCATGCCCTGGAAGATGCATACCGAATACCTGGTCGGTCTTTACCTGCGCAATGACCTTGCGGAAGGCCGCTTCAAGGTCGAAGGCGAAACCATCAAGCTCGCCGACATCCGCGTGCCGATGTTCATTGTCGGCACGGAAACCGATCATGTCGCACCGTGGAAATCGGTCTACAAGCTGGACCGGCTGAGCGGGTCGCCGGAATTCACTTTCCTGCTGACGAGCGGCGGCCACAATGCCGGCATCATCAGCGGGCCGGTGCATCCGAAGCGACGCCACCGCGTGCGCACGCGCCGCGCCGGCGAACCGCAGTTGAGCGCGGATGACTGGTTCAGGACGACCGCGCCGCTGCATGGATCGTGGTGGCCGACCTGGGCGGAATGGCTGAAGGCGCACTCATCACCGGGACGCGTGGCGCCGCCAGAAATGGGCGCGCCCGCGGCTGGATATCCGCCGCAGGGCCATGCGCCGGGCGAATACGTGTTGCAGCGCTAGGAGCGCGGAACGGGCGTCCAGCGCGCCGAGCGGCGCGCGTTGCGATCATCAGTCGCTTCACCGTCGTAGGACATTGGCTGCGCCGCTGGCAGCCCCTCCACCGGCGGATCGAAAGCATGAATGTTGATGACCATGAGCGCCTGCCCGCCCTCCTCGGTCACGGCGCCAAGATATCCGCCGCAACGCCCGCAGAAAGCGAAGTCAGCCGTCTTGTGCCCGAAGCGATAGCGTGACAGCAGCTGCGGCTCGCGATGCGTAAAGCGCACGGATCCCGACGGGTCCGACGTGTAGACGCCGCTGTGCTTCAGGCAGAAGCTGCACTGGCAGGCTCGTACCGACCAGGCCTCGGGCTCAAGCGCCGTACGGAACTCGAATCCCAGCGCGCCGCAATGACAGCTTCCATGCCAGGTCTTCATGTGCGCAGGCTGGACTGAAGTTCCTCGAAATCTTCGCTGCGCGGCAGGCGCTGCAGGGCCGTCAACACATCCGGTGGCGGCGCCGTCAGCCGGCGCGTCGTCAGATCGAGCCAGCCGCCTTCGCTGTGCACACGTGCGGCAAGCTTGCCGTCGCCGCGCAGAATCTCATTGACTAGCCGGAATCGCGAGCCGTCCGGCGCGCAGCCGCCAAGCGCAAGCGTGATGGTGATCGGCTCGAGCAGCGCCACTTCGCGGAAATATTCCACTTCGTCGCGCCGCACCACCGGCCCAAGCCTTCGCTTTGCAAACTCGGAGGCCGGAAAACCGCACTGCTCGAAGAAACTCATGCGCGCGTCCACGCACTTGTTCATGTAGGCGACATTCGCCATGTGCGCATTGGCGTCCATGTCGCCCCAGCCGGCGACGGTCGCGATCGAGAACTTTTCGCTCACTTCGAGTAGAAAAAGCTCAGCTTGTTGCCATCCGGATCGCGAAAATAGCCGGCGTAGAAATCGTCGCCGCGCGGGCCGGCCGGACCCTCGTCGGTGCCGCCCAGCTCGATCGCCTTGCGATACATCGCATCGACCTTCGCGGGGCTGTCCACGGCCAGGGCGACCATGACGCCATTGCCGACGGTCGCCGGTTTGCCGTTGAACGGCTTTGTCAGCGCAAGTCCCGGCGAGTTCTTGCCGGCGCTCCAGGCGATGAACGTCTCGAACTCCATGAAGCGCTTCCCGCCGATATCCTTGAGCAGCGCGTCATAGAACTTCGCCGCACGCGGCAGGTCATTCGTACCCAGGCAAACATAGCCAATCATGATTGTTCTCTCCCCGTCGCCTGTTGTATCGCAATCATATCAGCCGGCCGCCGCCAGGAATGCCGCAAGCTTGCGCGAGTCGAGCGCACCATTGGTCCGCAGGCCGCTGCAGACATCGAGCCCGGCGGGCTGGACGTTCTCGATCGCCGCCCTGACATTGCCCGGATGCAGGCCACCGGCCAGCAACACCGGCACGCCTACGGATTCGCGGATGCGGCGGCTGTATGACCAGTCGTGCACGCGCCCGGTACCACCCAACACCTTCACCGCGAGCCTTGGATTGCCGGAATCGAGTAACAGCGAGTCGATCAGGCCTGCGACCGAACTCGCCTCCTCGACGGATTCCTCTCCGTCGACATGCACGACCTGTACCAGGCGCACGCCAGGAAGCAATGCCCGCAGCCGTCGCAGTTCCGCGGCGGGTACTTGATCCACGAGTTGCAGAGCGGTCGTGCCGCAGCGCCGGTGCTGGTCGGCAATCGCATCGGCATCGCGCCGCGAGGTCAGGAGAAACGTCTCGGTCGGGCGCGGGGTCGCCGCGGCAATTTCCGCAATCAGCTCATCGGGAATGACGCCAGGTCCGCTCGGCATCTCGGATACGAGCCCGATCGCCGCGGCGCCGGCAGATATGGCGAGCCTCGCTTCCGCCAGGTTCGTGATGCAGCAGACCTTGACGAACATCGAGCGCGCTTTCAGCCGCCCGACTTGCCGCGAATGCCGTCAATGCTCCAGATGCCAGCGCCATGCGCGGAGATGTAGAGAAAAACGAAGCAATACATGGCAGCCAGCTCACCGCCATTCAGGATCGGGAAGAATCCCTGCTTTGCGTGCACCAGGAAGTACGCGGCAGCCGCCATGCCGGAGGCGATAAACGCCGCGTAGCGCGTGAAGAGCCCGATCATGATCAGGGTTCCGGCGATCAGCTCGATCGGCCCGGCGCCGTAAACGACCCATTCCGGCGCGCCCGACGGCTTCGGAAAATCGAACAGCTTGCTGGTCCCATGCCAGAGGAACAGGAAGCCCGACACGATGCGCAGCAGCGCATAAGTCTGCCCGCCGAATCGCTGCATGAGTGCTGTCATGGGGATCTCCTGAATTGCCGCCGTTCAGTCCCAGTTGCGGGCACGCTTCGCGAAATCCTTGTCGTACACCCGCACCACGCAAAATTTCTGTCCGGTCGGCGCCTGCATGACCCACCAGCTCTGGATCTGCTGGAGGCGTTTCGCGCCCAGCTTCTCGAGCCGCAGGACTTCCGCTTCGATGTCATCTGTCTCGATGTCGAGGTGCACTCGGCTCTCGTGGGCGACCAGCTGTACCTCGACGTCCAGGTACGCTTCCGGATCAATCAGCTTTGCATACTTCTTGCCCTCGGCGCCCGGCAGCTCGCGCGTTTCCATGCCGAGTGCGGCGGACCAGAAGGTGGCGGCCGACTTCAGGTCGTCCGTCTTGCAGTCGATGATGAATCCAGCCAGCTTGCTCTTGTGCATATGACTTCCCGATCAACTCCCGGAGCGGCCGATTGGCAACTCCATGTACACGTCGGCTCGCGCATATTCCGGCGGATCCGGATCGACGCCAAGACGGAAACCCAGGCGTTCGTAAAGCCGGATTGCGCTCGCCAGGCTGCTATTTGTCAACAGAAAAAACGGTCTCCGCGCCAGCGTCGCGGCGAACGCAATCGCCGCCGCCCCCAGCATTTCGCCAATACTGCATCGCTGGTGCGACAGCGCGACCGCCATCTTGGCAAGTTCGTAACGCGCATGCGAATACCGAATGATCGTGGCCGTGCCGATCGGGATCCCCTCCTCCAGAGCGAAGAAGATCTGGCCGCCCGGCGCGATGATTGCGCGCGCGGGGTCGCCCAGCACTTTTCGATCGGCTTCCTCGACCGCAAATAACCGTTCGATCCAGTCGAGATTCAATTGCTGGAATGCCGGCGCGCGCTCGGGCCGGAATGGAACAATCAGGATCTCACTCATTCCGCCGGCCCTGGCCGCCATTCGTGACTCAGCAGACCCAGGATCACCGAGTCCTGCAGCTCGCCATCGACCTTCCAGCGCTCGCGCAACAGCCCTTCGCGCCGGAATCCGAGACGCTCCAGCGCGTGCAGCGATCCAGCGTTGCGCGGATCGGTGTCCGCTTCGAGCCGGCGCATGCCGAGCGTCCCGAAGGCGAAGTCGATCAGCGCCTTCAGCGCCTCATTCATGTAGCCACGGCCCCAGTACTCGCGTCCCAGCGCATAACCGATTTCGCCCCGACCCTGCGTCTCGTTGATGGCGAACAGCGTGCAGGTGCCGATGATCCGGTCGTCATCGAGGCGGGCGATGCCCCATTGGAAAAGCCGCCGTGCGTGAAAGCCCTCATGGATGTCGGCGATCAGCTTTCTCGCCAGTGCGATATCCGACATCGGCAGCGTCGACCAGTAACGCATGACCGCCGGATCCGAGAAGATCGCGAATAGCGCACTGGCGTCGGCAGCCGTAAGCCAGCGCAGTGCCACGCGCGGGGCGGCAAGCGTCGGCAGCCGGTCCCCGCCGATCATGCCGCGATCCGTGCCTGTTTGCGGATATGCATGGGCGCATTCTAGCCGTCAAATCGCGCTAGAATCCCGCCATGCGCTTCACGAAGATGCATGGGCTCGGCAACGACTTCATCATCTTCGACGCCCCCGCCGGCGGCCCGCCCGGCGCGGAATCCATCCGCCGGCTGGCCGATCGCTATACCGGCATCGGCTTCGACCAGGCACTGATGCTCGAGCCGCCCCGCCGCAAGGGAAGTGCCGTTTACTACCGCATTTTCAATGCCGACGGCCGCGAGGTCGAACAGTGCGGCAATGGTGCACGCTGCATCGCCCGGTATCTCTACGAGAAGAACGGTGCCAAGTCGTCGGAATTCGAGCTGGACAGCCCCGGTGGGCCGATCCACGCGAAGGTGCAGGGCGACCAGGTGTCGGTCGCAATGGGTGTGCCGGACTTCAACCCGGCGTCGCTGCCCTTCGAGGCGAGCGGCGAGGCCTATGTCTACCCGCTCGCCGTCGGCGACAGCGAGGTCGAGATCGGGGCCGTCTCGATCGGCAACCCGCATGCCGTGATCCGCGTACCCTCGGTGGACGATGCGCCGGTTGCCCGCCTTGGCCCCGCCATCGAGAACCACCCGCGGTTCCCGAAGCGCACCAACGTCGGTTTCATGGAGGTGGTCGACCGCGCCCATATCCGGCTGCGCGTCCACGAACGCGGTACCGGCGAGACGCGGGCCTGCGGTACGGGCGCCTGCGCCGCGGTGGCGGTCGGCCGGCGCCATGGCCTGCTGGATGCAAAAGTAAAAGTCGACCTGCCCGGCGGCCGACTCCACATACAATGGAAAGGGCCGGGAGAGCCGATCTGGATCACCGGACCTGCGGAAAAGGCTTTCGAGGGAGATACTGCAATATGACGACACGTCCGGTCCGCGGCTTCGAAATCGCCGAAGTCGACGAAGCAGCGGTCGCTTCCTATCTCTCCGCGACTCCCGAGTTCTTCGAACGGCACGCGCAGCTTTTCGCAAAGATCCGTCTGCCCGACTCGCGCGGCGGCGCAACCACTGTTTCGCTGCTGGAGCGCCAGGTGGAAGTGCTGCGCGAGCGCAACCGGCAACTCGAGCGCAAGCTGAAGGAATTTGTCGATGTCGCGCGCGAGAACGACACGCTGGGCGCGAGGGTATTCTCGATGGCGCGCCGCCTGATTGCCGCAGTCGATCGTACTGCCGTCATCAAGACCATCGAGGCATCGCTGCGCGAGGATTTCGGCGCAGGCGAGTCGGTGCTCGTGCTGACCCACGCCACCGTCCCGGCGGGCCTCCCGGAATCCCGGTTCCTGCGCGTCGTGGCGCCCGACTCGCCGGACCTGCGTTCCTTTGAAACACTATTCAACTCCGGCAAGCCGCGCTGCGGGCAATTGCGCGATTCGCAGCGCGATTTCCTGTTTGGAGCCGGATCGGTAGCGATCGGATCGGTCGCACTCGTTCCACTCGGCCCCAAGGGCGAACTCGGCCTGCTGGCCTGCGGCTCCAATGATGTGCAACGCTTCAACCCGACGATGAGCACGGATTTCCTGCAGCGCGTCGGCGAGCTGATCGCGGCTGCGCTTGCCGAGGGCTGATGCAGGCCGGCGCCGGCGCCTGGATCGAGCGCTACCTGGCCCACCTGCGGACCGAGCGCAGGCTGTCACCAAATACCGAATCCAGCTATCGCCGGGACCTCGGCGCGCTCACCGCGTTCTGCGACGCGGAGCGCCTTGGAACCTGGACCAAGCTGGACAACTTCCACATTCGCACATTTGCGGCCCGCGAACATCGCGACGGCCTCGGGCCGCGCAGCGTCCAGCGCCGGCTGTCTGCGCTGCGCGGGTTCTTCAATTACCTGATCCGTGAGCGCGTGATCGAGGCCAATCCCGCGGCCGACATCCGTGCGCCGAAGGCGGCAAGGCGGCTGCCGAAGACACTGGATGTCGATCAGGTCGCGAGCCTGCTTGAACGCAAGACCCTCGATCCCCTGTCGCGCCGCGATCTCGCAATGCTGGAACTGCTGTATTCCTCGGGATTGCGGCTCGCGGAACTCGCCGGCCTCGATGTCATGGATCTCGATCTAGCCGATCGCACCGTGCGCGTGCTCGGCAAGGGCTCGAAGACGCGGATCGTGCCGGTTGGCCGCCAGGCCATTGTGGCACTGCGCGCCTGGCTCGCCGAACGCGTAAGCCTGGTGAAACCCGGTGTCACCGCCTTGTTTGTCGGGCAGAGCGGGCGACGCCTGGGCGGACGCGCAATCCAGCAACGCATTCGCCGCTGGGCCGCGGGCAGCGAATTGGGCGTTCCCGTGCATCCACACCTGTTGCGGCATTCGTTCGCGACGCACCTGCTGGAATCCAGCCGCGACCTGCGCGGTGTGCAGGAGTTGCTGGGGCATGCCGATATCAGCACCACACAGGTCTACACGCACCTCGATTTCCAGCACCTCGCCCGCGTCTATGACGAATCCCATCCGCGCGCCAGGCGACGCAAGTAGCGGCGCATGGAGGCCCCGAGCGAGATCAAGGTCAAGCGCAAGTCGCGCGTCGTCGAAGTCTCATGGCGGGACGGCACGCGCTATTCACTGCCATTCGAATACCTGCGCGTTTTCTCGCCCTCGGCAGAAGTACGGGGCCATGGCGGCGGCGAGGGCAAGCTGGAGCTCGCGAAGGAATCGGTCCAGGTGACGCAGGTCGAGCCGATCGGCGTCTATGCCGTGCGGCTGCATTTCGACGACGGGCACAACACCGGACTCTACAGCTGGGATTACCTGCGTGAACTCGGCGCCGAATACGACCGCAGGTGGAACAGATACCTCGAGCGCTGCGAAAAGCTCGGCTACGAGCGCAAGCCGCTAGTCTAACCCTGTAGAATCGGCCTGATGCCAGGCAAGACAACACAATGAAATCAGGGACTTCTGGGCGGCCTCAGGGCGGATCCGTGGACTTCGGCTACGAACAGGTCGCAGCAAGCGAGAAAGCCGCGCGCGTGCGCGGCGTATTCGATTCGGTCGCAGGCAAGTACGACCTGATGAATGACCTGATGTCTGCCGGCATGCACCGGCTCTGGAAGCGGTTTGCGCTGTCGCAGACCGGGCTGCGCCCGGGCCAGCGCGCCCTCGACGTCGCATCCGGTACTGGCGATCTGGGCGCCGGTCTCGCGCGCCAGGTCGGATCGTCGGGTCTTGCGGTGCTCACCGACATCAACCGGGAAATGCTGTCGCGCGGCCGCGACCGGCTGCTCGATCGCGGCATCGCCGGCAATGTCGCCTTTGTCATCGCCGATGCCGAACGCCTGCCATTCCCGGATCGCACATTCGACTGCGTGACGATCGGATTTGGTTTGCGCAATGTAACCGACAAGGCCGCGGCGCTTGCTTCGATGCGCCGTGTTCTGCGACCGGGTGGGCGCCTGCTGGTGCTCGAGTTCTCCAGGCCACAGATCACGGGCCTCAAGCCACTCTACGACGCCTACTCCTTCAGCTTGCTGCCGGCACTGGGACGCCTCGTCGCCGGCGACGAGGCCAGCTATCGTTATCTGGCGGAATCCATCCGCATGCACCCGGACCAGCCGGCGCTTGCGGCGATGATGCGCGAAGCAGGATTCGAGGACTGCGGCTGGAATAACCTGGCCGGCGGCATCGTTGCATTGCATCGCGGCTGCGTTTACTGAGAATTCATGACACCCGACCCGCTGCTGCGCCCGCTGGAGTCGCTGCTGAACCGCAACATCGCGGGTTCTTCACGCGCGCGCGCCCTGCTGGCGCAAGTCGCCGGCAGGTCGCTGGAGATCACCGTCGCCGCGACGCCATTCCGCATTCGCATCGAGGCCGCGACGGAAGGCATCGCAATCGGCAGGGGTGGCGACACGCCCGCGGACGCGATCATCGAGGGCACGCCGCTGTCGCTCGCCAGGCTTGCCGCCCCGGATACCGCCCAGGCATTTCGCAGCGGCGGCCTCCAGATCACGGGCGACGCCGAGATCGCACAGGGATTCCAGAAGCTCTTTGCCGTCGCACAACCGGATTTCGAGGAAGAGCTCTCCCGCGTCACCGGCGATGCCTTCGCGCACCACTTCGTGAGCCTCGCGCACAGCGCCATACGCTTCGGGCAGAAGGCGCGCGACACATTTGCGCAGAACGTGGCGGAATACCTGACCGAGGAAGGACGCGACGTTCCGGCCAGATTCGAAGTCGAGGAATTCCTGGCGGGCGTTGACGCAATCCGCGAGGCCACCGACCGGCTCGAAGCCCGGATCCAGCAACTCGAGCGTGCGGGGGGCCGGAATTGATCTCGCTGCGCGTCGCCGGGCGGTTGCTGACCATCCATCGCGTGCTGGTGCGTTATGGCCTGGATGATTTCGTTCGCGCCACACACCTGTACCGGCCACTGAGATTCGTCTTCTATTTTTCGCCGTGGACCTGGTTCAGGCGCCGCCGTGGCACGCGGGCGGAACGCCTGCGTCGCGCCATGGAGGACCTCGGGCCCATCTTCGTGAAGTTCGGCCAACTCCTGTCAACGCGGCGCGACCTGCTGCCGGTGGACATCGCCGACGAACTCGCGAAGCTCCAGGACCGCGTGCCGCCATTCTCTGGCGCCGTCGCCAGGGCACGCATCGAGGAGGAACTCGGAAGCCCGGTCACGCGGCTGTTCGGCAGTTTCGACGAGACGCCGCTCGCAGCTGCCTCCATCGCCCAGGTGCATGCCGCGACGCTCGTCGATGGCCGCGAGGTCGTCGTGAAGGTCCTGCGCCCCGGCATGCGGGAGGTCATCGGCCGGGATATCGAGGTGCTGCACACGCTGGCGGGACTGGCCGAAAGATACTGGACCGACTCCAGGCGCTTCCGGCCGACCGAAGTCGTCGACGAGTACGAGTCAACCGTGCTCAACGAACTCGACCTCATGCGCGAAGCGGCCAACGCCTCGCAGCTCAAGCGTAATTTCGCAGACTCCACGATGCTGCACGTGCCGGAGGTTCATTGGGACCTCTGCCGGCGCGAGGTCATGGTCATGGAGCGCATCCATGGCGTCCAGATCTCGGATGTCGCGCGCCTGCGCGCGCTCGGCACGGACATCCGGCTGCTGGCGGAAAACGGCGTGAAGATCTTCTTCACGCAGGTGTTCTGGCACAATTTCTTCCACGCCGACATGCATCCCGGCAATATCTTCGTGGATGTCAGCGACCCGGCGAAACCTAAGTATGTGGCCGTGGATTTCGGCATCGTCGGCACGCTGGACCCGCGCGACCAGCTCTACCTTGCCGGAAATTTCCTGGCTTTCTTCGAGCGCGATTACCGCAAGGTCGCGGTGCTGCATGTGGAAAGCGGCTGGGTGCCTGCCGGCACGCGCGTGGATGAGCTCGAAAGCGCCGTGCGTACCATCTGCGAGCCGATATTCAACAAGCCGCTGAAGGAAATTTCCTTCGGCCTCGTGCTGCTGCGCCTCTTTGAGATTGCGCGGCGCTTCCAGATGCAGATCCAGCCGCAGCTGATCCTGCTGCAGAAGACGCTGCTGAACATCGAGGGTGTCGGTCGCGACCTGTATCCCGAGCTCGACCTCTGGAAGACGGCATTGCCGATCCTGCGTGAGTGGATGCGCGAGCGCACCGGGCCAAGGGCGATATTCCGGCACATCCGGAACAACTGGCCGGATGTCGCCGAGGCGCTGAAGCTCATGCCGGTGATCGCCCGCCGCGAGATCCGCAAGGCCTACGACGAGCGCACCGTGATCCGCACCGAGTCCGCGTCCCTCGACGAGCTGCGAAGCGAACTGGACCAAAGCCGCCGCCGCACGGATACCATCATTGCCGCCGCAGCGACGCTCCTGGGCGGCGTCATCTGGCTGTCTTTCGGAACTCCACCCGCCTGGTTGGGCTGGTTGTTCGCTGCCGCCGGCGCGCTGTTGCTGGCGAGCCGTCTTCGCCGCTAGCCCCTCGGTTCTATCCAGGTTGCGGCGGCTCGCGCACAGAGTTCGCCGTCATCGTCGAATACCGCCGTGCCCGAGTAATGTTTGCGGCCTGCGTGGCCGACCGCCCAGCCGATCACGACGCAGGCCTCATTCACGTGCACACGCCGGTCGACATGCGCGGTGAATTCTCCCAGCAGCGGACCACGACGGGCCATTCCGGTCGCGAAGAAGCCCGGGCAATCGAGTGCGGCCCACATGAACTCCGGCAGGATCTTGCCATCCGCGCCCGCGAGTGACGCATCCGGCAGCCAGGCCGCGGCGTACAGGTCGCGCCCGGAGATCGCGGACGCGAAGATTCTCATCCCGTCGCCGCGCGCACGCTCAGGACCACAGACGAAGCAGCCCGGATACGCATGCTCGCGGAATCCTTCATAAGCATGTGCTGCGGCAAGCGCATCGGAATAGGACGGCGGCTGCGGCACATCGAGTTTGCAGGTCCCCGGCCTGCCGCTGGCCACGGGTTCCTCGCCATTCATCAGGAGGATCTGCGATTGCTCCGGATCTTCGCGAACCTCCAGCGGCTGATCGAGCGGTGGCGGCTTCAGTAGCCGTACCGTCAGCGCCGAACCAGCCGCACCGGCCGCAGCTGCCAGCACGCCGCAGACGTAGCCGCCATTGCCCGACTGCGGCGGCCCGCGGAACCTGCGCGCGATCACGATGGATTGACTGGCCGTCATGGCAAGCGATCGTAGCGGATCAGGAGTGGATGCGCAGTTCGGCGGGCGCTAAGCTTGCCGCCCCGCCCCTGGGACCACGCCATGAAACCGACAGCCTGCCTGGCCGCTGCCTGCATCCTTGTTCCTGCGCTTGCCCATGCGGATGACGGCATCCGGAAATTCCTGGCGAGTCGCGCGGCACATGATACGGAAGTCGCCCAGTCGATCTGGAACTGGGCCGAAGTCGGCTACCAGGAAGTCAAAAGCTCGGCACTGCTGCAGAAAGAGCTCGCCACCGCGGGATTCACGGTCGAGGCCGGCGTTGCCGGCATGCCGACGGCCTTCGTTGCGAGCTGGGGCAAGGGCGAACCCGTGATCGGCATCCTTGCCGAGTACGACGCGCTGCCCGGCATCACCCAGGATGCGTCACCGGTACGCGCGCCGCTCTCCGGCAAGCTCTCCGGTCACGCCTGCGGCCATCACCTCTTTGGAACTGCCAGTGTCTCGGCAGCAATCGCCCTCAGTCACTGGCTGAAACAGAGCGGCACGCCCGGCACGATCAGGCTCTTCGGCACGCCTGCGGAAGAAGGCGGCGCCGGAAAGGTCTACATGGTGCGCGGGGGCTTGTTCAAGGATGTGAGCGCAGTGCTGCACTGGCATCCCTCCGACGTCAATTCCGCCGGACTCGACCGGTCGCTCGCCACCAAGACCGCCAAATTCCGGTTTCACGGCGTGTCCGCGCACGCTTCCGGCGCGCCGGAACGTGGTCGCTCAGCGCTCGATGCCGTTGAAGCGATGGATTACATGGTCAACCTGATGCGCGAGCACGTGCCATCCGATACGCGCCTGCACTACGTGATCACGAGCGGCGGGTCGGCCCCCAATGTCGTGCCCGACTTCGCGGAGTCCTACCACTATGTCCGTCACCACGACACGCGCGTCGTCGAGGAAATCTTCGATCGCATGGTGAAGACCGCCGAAGGTGCTGCGCTCGGCACCGGCACGACGATGGACTATGAAGTCATCGGCGGCGTGTACGGCATGCTGCCAAACGAAACGCTGGCTCGCGTGATGCACGCGAAGCTCCAGGAAGTGGGCGGCATCAGTTACACGCCCGAGGAGCAGGCGTTTGCCGAGCAGCTTTACACGAGCCTGACCCAACCCAACATGCCGCTCGGTTCCGAGCGTTCAGTGCAGCCCTTCGATTTCGAGCGCCCGGGAATCGGCTCCACGGATGTCGCCGATGTCAGCTGGAATGTGCCGACGGTCGGCCTGCGGGTCGCCACCTGGGTGCCGGGTACGTCAGCGCACAGCTGGCAGGCCGTTGCCGCCGGCGGCATGGGCATCGGTTACGAGGGCATGAGGAATGCATCGCAGGTCCTCGCGTTGATGGGCGAAGAACTCTTCACGCACCCGGAACTGATCGCGAAGGCCCGCGCGGAGTTCGAGGAACGCCGCGGCCCGGATTTCAGGTACAAGCCGATCCTGGGCGATCGTGCGCCACCGCTCGATTACCGGCGCGGCGTACCGGGCGGCGGCGAGTAAACGCCCTGTCGCAGCGCGGTAACGCATCGGCGCAGGCCATCATCGCGCCCGGCCGTGGCAACCTATAGTTCGATACCCAGGTGCCGACTGCCTCTTCACGGGAGATTCCAATGCGCCGCCATCTGGTCGCCGCTGCCCTGCTGGTCCTGCTGTCAGCGCCGATGCAGGCCGCCGACCTGCCGGCGAATATCGCCGCGGCGGTCGCCGCCGCCGAACGCAGCGACCAGGATCGCGAACGCGACCTGCGCGATCACCCCGCCGAACTGATGACATTCGCGGGCATCATGCCCGGCATGAAGATCGCAGATGTGTTTGGCGGCGGGGGTTACTGGACCGAACTGATGGCGCGGGCCGTCGGTCCCGGGGGGCATGTTCAGCTCGTGAACAACTCGCCCTATTTCGCCTACGCCGTCAAGGACCTCAAGCCGCGTTTCGAGGGCAATCGCCTGCCGAACGCCGATCAGGTCACCGTCGAGACCTGCAACCTGAAGCTCGGCAGCAATGCCTACGACATGATCGTGATCTTCATGTCCTATCACGACCTGTACTACGTCGACGAAAGGGATGGCTGGCCCGCCATCGACGCGAGTCATTTCCTCGACCAGCTGCGTGCGGCGCTGAAGCCCGATGGCCACCTGTTGATCGTTGATCATGCGGCTGCCGAGGGCACTGGCAGCAGCTCAGCCCAGGATCTGCATCGCATCGATGAAGCATTTGCGAAGAAGGACATCTCGGGTCATGGCTTCGAACTCGAGAAGACCTGGGACGGATACCGGAACTCCGCTGACGACCTGACGAAGCTCGTCTTCGATCCCGCCGTACGCGGCAAGACCGACCGGTTCACGCAGCTGTATCGCAGGCGCTGAGGACGGCGCGGCCCAATGCGCGCGATCTCAGCCGCCGCGCAGGCCGCGCAGGAAATCCGCCGGGTTCTCGTTGCGCTCCAGCGCTTCGACGAGCGCCGAACCCACGATCACGCCATCCGCGTGGCCCGCGAGGCGTGCGACCTGCGCGGCATGGCGGATCCCGAAGCCTGCGCAGACAGGCAGCTCTGCCGCCGCGCGCAGACGATCGAGATACTCGAGCACGGCATCGGGCACGGCCACGTCGCGCCCGGTGGTTCCGGTCATCGTGACGGCGTAGACGAAACCCTGCGACTCCCGTGCGAGCATCGCGAGCCGGGCCGGCGGCGTCACAGGCGTCACCATCTGCACGAGCGCGATGCCCTCCCCGGCCAGCGCCCCGCGAAGATCCGCGCATTCCTCGAATGGCAGGTCCGGCACGATCAGTCCGGCAATCCCCGCTGCACGCGCATCCGCGGGCAGGCGCCCGATGCCGTAGGCCAGCAGCGGGTTGAGGTAGCTCATCAACAGCAACGGTGCGCGCGGTCGCTGCCAAAGAGCCGTGAGTTCTGCGAAGATCCAGGCGAGCGTCGCGCCATCTGCGAGTGCCACGCGGCTCGAGCGTTGTATCGTCATGCCGTCCGCCATCGGATCCGAGAAAGGAACGCCAATCTCGATCAGCTCCGAGGCCTCAGCCACTTTCATGAGATCTGCGGCGAATCGGGCGCGGCTGGGAAAGCCCGCTGTCAGGAACGCAACGAGCGCTGGCTTGCCGCGCAGGGATGCGCTGCGGATCGCTGCCGTGATTGAATCGCGCGGCAGCATCAGCCGCGCTCCGCGAGCAGCGTCGCCTGCAAGGTCGACATGTCCTTGTCGCCGCGCCCCGACAACCCGACCAGAATCCGGCTGCCCGGATGCCTCCTGGCGTGGCGCTGCGCACCAGCCAGCGCATGGGCGCTTTCAAGCGCCGGCAATATGCCTTCGAGGCGACTGCACAAGTCAACTGCTGCCAGCGCCTCGTCGTCGCTCGCAATCTCGTAGTGCACGCGACCAGTCGCCTGCAGCAATGCGTGCTCGGGCCCGACGCCGGAATAGTCCAGGCCCGCAGATACGGAATGCGTCTCCTGGATCTGCCCGTGCGCGTCCTGCAGAAGCATCGTGAAACTTCCCTGCAGTACGCCCGGCCGCCCGAATGCGAGCGTAGCGGCATTGTCACCGAGCCCCGCACCGCGGCCGCCGGCTTCGACGCCGAGCAACGCCACTGCATCGTCATTCAGGAATGGATAAAACAGCCCGATTGCATTCGAGCCGCCGCCAACGCAGGCAACCGCGACATCCGGTAGCCCGGCCGCGGCAGCCAGTATCTGTGTGCGCGCCTCGCGGCCGATTACCGATTGCAGTTCGCGCACGAGATACGGATAGGGATGCGGCCCGACCGCGGAACCGAGCAGATAGTAGGTGCCCATGGGATCCGCGACCCAGTCGCGCAAGGCCTCATCGATCGCGGCGCGCAATGTCTGGTCGCCGCTCGTGACGGGAACGACCTGCGCGCCGAGAAGCCGCATGCGACCGACATTCGGTGCCTGGCGCTCCATGTCGACCGCGCCCATGTAAACGACGCAGGGCAGACCGAGCCGCGCGCAGGCTGCGGCGCTTGCGACCCCGTGCTGGCCGGCGCCGGTCTCGGCGACTACACGTCTCGCGCCCAGCCTCCTGGCAAGCAGCGCCTGGCCAATGGCGTTGTTGATCTTGTGTGCCCCGGTATGGGCCAGGTCTTCGCGCTTCAGCCATACCTCCGCACCCCACTCCCGCGACAGCCCCTTCGCCAGCGTGAGCGCCGTCGGCCGGCCGGCCCAGTCACGGAGCTCACGCAGGTATTCGGACTGGAAGTCCGCGGCATGCAGCCATTGCTCGACGCCTTCCTGCAGCCGGTCGAGCGCCGGCACCAGCGTTTCCGGCACGTAACGGCCCCCGAACGGACCAAAGCGGCCGCGCGCGTCGGGCAGCCGTCCCGCCAGCTCTTCCGCAAGCAGGCGCCTGGCCTCTTCCGCGGGCAATGCGGTCATGCTGTCGATCTCCGGTCCGCGGCCCTCACCGCTTCGACAAAACTGTGAATCATCGCCGGATCCTTGACACCCGGTTTGCGCTCAACACCGCTCGACACATCCACGCCGAAAGGATGCACCATCGCGATCGCGGCACCGACATTTGTCGCGTCGAGACCGCCGCCCAGGATCAGTTCGCAGCGCCCGGCGAGGATTGCCGCCGCCCTCCAGTCCGCGCGGATGCCAGCACCGCTCGCGGCAGATTCAAACAGCAATCGCGGCGGCGGCGTGACCGGCAGTGGACCGCCCGAGCGCCACACTGGCCAGCGCGCAACCGTCGCCGGCAAGGTAATCGAGTCGAAATCCGCGGCATCCGTCTGCCAGACGTCGGGCGTGAATTCCGCGAGCACCTCATCGACGAGCGCCTGCGAGGGATGAAGTGTCACGGCCACGCGCATCACGTTTGCGGGAAGCAGCGCCGAAGCAAGCTTTGCGGCACGCACCGGCTCGATGTTGCGCGGCGAAGGCGCGAAGAAGACGAACCCGACTGCGTCGGCGCCGGCGTCGACCGCTGCCTTGATTCCATCCGCTTCCGTCTGGCCGCAGATCTTGATCAAGATGCTCATGCTGCCGCCCTGCCCGCTGCAAGCATGGTCCGGATCACTCCCGCCGGATCCGGCGCCTGCATCAGTGCGCTGCCGACCAGCGCCACTTCATAGCCATCCCGGGCAGCTTCCGCGCAGTCATCCGGCGTCGTAATGCCGCTCTCGGCGACGCACGGCAGTTCCCGCGGCAGCGCATCGGCCAATTCGGCGAATCGATGCGGCATTACTTCAAGTGTCTGCAGATCGCGGCAGTTGACGCCGAGTAGAGCCGCCGGTGTGCCACGGCCGAGGTGGCGGTGGGTGTCCCCGAGCGGAGCATGAAGTTCCGGCGAAGCGAGGGGACACCCCCGCCGGATCCCGGCCGTGGCACGCTCGATGTCCGCCGCATCGAACGCCTCGACCACCACGAACATGCCCAGTTCGCGCGCGCAATCCGTCATTTCAGTCAATGCTTCCCGCGAAAGCATCCGGACTATCAGGAGCGCACCACCGGCGCCAGCCGCGCGGGCCTCATAGAGCTGGTACGGGTCAACCAGGAAATCCTTGCGCATGACCGGAACGCCGAATGCCGCCAGTGTTGCGGCGGCGGTCGCCAGATGTTCCAGGCTGCCGTGGAACTGCGAAGGCTCGGTCAATACCGAGACCGCTGCGGCGCCACCCTGTGCGTAAGCGGTCACGCGGGGGACGATGTCGGCGTCGCCGAGGCGGCCGAGTGACGGCGAGCGGCGCTTGAATTCGGCGATGAGATTGAATCGATCGCGCAGAAGAAGCGGCGGCGGCAATGGCGTGGCGAACGCGCGCGCGCGCAGCGTGGCGACCGGTTCGCGCGCATGTGCCTCCTCGAGACGCATGCGGCTCGCCGCAGCCATCCGGTCGAGGAAGCCGGTCATCCGGCGCATTCCTTGCCGAAAGCGACTATTCCCTCGAGGAGTCTCGCAGAACGGCCGTCATCGATCGCGGCAGCCGCAAGTCTCGCGCCCTCGCCGGCATCGGGCACAAGACCGGTGACCTCGGCCACCAGTGCCGCGCCCATGACGAGCGCGTCGCGATGAGCTCCATGTTCCTCGCCGCGCAGCACGGCCCGAAGCCGGCCCGCGTTGTGCGCAGCGTCACCGCCCTTGAGTTCAGCCTCGGCGCAGGCCGGCAACCCGAAATCGGCGGCGCTTCTCTTGCCCTGCTTCACGGACCCCGGCCGCACGTCAAAGATCGTAAATGGCGAAGCGGGCGTCGGCTCGTCCCAGCCGCCGTCGCCGTGGACCACGAACATGCGCCGGATGTCCATGGCCGCCAATGTGTCCGCCATGAGTTTCGCGACTTCGAAATTCCACGCACCGATCACCGCGTATGGCGCCTGCGCGGGGTTCGCGAGCGGCCCAAGCAGGTTGAAGATCGTGCGGACGCCGAGCGCCGCGCGCACCGGCGCAATCGCCTTCATCGCCGGGTGGTAGTGAGGCGCAAACAGGAATGTAAATCCGGTCCGCTCGAGGCACAGGCCGGCGCTGGCCGCATCCAGCGGCAGCGGCAGGCCCAGCGCTTCCAGCACGTCGGCACTGCCGGATCGCGAAGACACCGAGCGATTCCCGTGCTTGACGATGCGAACGCCCGCGGCGGAGGCCAGGAGCGCCGCGCCGGTCGAGAGGTTGAGGCTGTGGGAACCGTCCCCGCCCGTTCCGACGACATCCGCAATCGGCGTGCCCTCGGCAATCTGCGGTCGCCGCGCGAGCGAACGCATCGCGCGGGCAAATCCGCGCACTTCATCCGCGGTGACGCCCTTGATCTGCAGGGCCGCGAGCAGTGCGCCCGCCACGGCGGGCGCCATCTCCGGATCGGTCAGCGCGTGCATGAGTGCGTATGCCGCATCCTCGGCCAGATTCTTCCGTTCGAGAAGCGCAACGAGCATTTCCCTGCCGGGGTGATTCACTTTCGGCTTCCGGCTTGCAGGAACCGGGCCATCAAGCGCGGGCCGTCGGGCGTCAGGATGCTTTCCGGGTGGAATTGCACGCCTTCGACCGGCAAGGTCCGGTGGCGCACGCCCATGACCTCGCCTTCCGCGGTCCAGGCGGTGAGCTCGAGTTCCGCGGGAATGTGGTCGCGCTCGGCGATCAGCGAGTGATACCGCCCGGCTTCGAATGGATTCGGCAGCCCCGCGAACAGCCCCCGACCATCATGCAGCACGGGCGAGGTCTTGCCGTGCATCAGGCGCGCGGCGCGCACCACTCGCCCGCCGAATACTTCGACCAGCGCCTGGTGGCCGAGGCACACGCCGAAAACAGGCACTCGATCTGCAAAGGCCTCGATCACGCGCATCGATATGCCCGCGTCCACGGGAGTGCCAGGGCCTGGTGAAACGCAAAGATGCGTGGGTTCGATTGCCAGCGCTTCCTGCACGGTGATCCGGTCGTTTCGGTGCACGATCACGTCGGCACCCAGCACCAGAAAGGCCTGCACCAGGTTGTAGGTGAAGGAGTCGTAGTTGTCGATCAGCAGCAGCCGTGGTTTCACAGGCCGGCCTCCGCAAGTTCAAGCGCGCGCCGCAGGACCGCGCCTTTTGCAATGACTTCGTCGTGCTCGCGTTCGGGCACGCTGTCGGCGACGATGCCGGCGCCCGCCTGGTAGCTGTAGCGCCCGCCCGCGAAGACCAGGGTGCGGATCGTGATGGCCTGGTCCATGTCTCCGCCCTTGCCGAAGTATCCGACCGTGCCGCCATATAGCCCGCGGCCGACCGGCTCGAGTTCGTCGATGATCTGCATCGCCCGCACCTTCGGGGCACCGACCAGCGTACCGGCCGGAAATGCTGCCGCGAACAGGTCGAAGGCGTCGTATCCCGGCGCAAGCTCGCCCGTGACCCCGCTCACGATGTGCATCACATGGCTGTAGCGCTCGATCAGCCGGTAAGGATCCACGCGCACGGAGCCTGCAGAGGCCACCCGCCCAAGGTCATTGCGCGCGAGATCCACGAGCATGACGTGCTCGGCGTTCTCCTTCGGGTCCGCGAGCAGCCGCGCCGCATGCGCATCATCCTCGGCCGCATCGCCGCCGCGTGGCAGCGTGCCTGCGATGGGACGCAATTGCGCGCGCCTGCCATTCAGGCGCACGAGCGCTTCCGGTGAGGAACCAACAACGGTCACGCCGCCGGCTTCGCAGTAGTACATGTATGGCGAGGGATTCAGCAGCCTCAGTGCGCGGTAGACCTCGAAGGGATCCAGATCGCATTCGCCACCAAAGCAGACCGAGAGCACGAGCTGATAGACATCGCCGGCAACGATATGCGCCTGCGTGCGCGCGACCGTGTTGACGAATTCATCACGGCCAAGGCTCGCGACGGCCGGGGCGCAAGAAAATCTGCTGCGCGCCTTCGGCAGCGGTCCGGACAGTGCGGCGATGATCTCGCGCTTGAGCGATTGCCGCTCGGTTTCTTCGCCATCGTGAAGGAGCGTCACGCCACGCGTCAGGTGATCGAAGACGAGGAGCGATTCCGGCGCTACGTAACAGGCTTCCGGTACTTCCATGTCGTTGCCTGCGGGGCGCGCCAGCGACTCGAAGTATCGCACCAGATCGTAAGACGAGAACCCGACGAGACCACCTGCCAGCGGCAGGCCATGATCATCCGGACGAGGCCGTGGCGCGTGGGACAGCGCATCGCGCAATGCCGCGAGCAACTCGTCCCGGCCTGAAGGCCGCGGCCCGCGGCTGCCATTGATGGCCAGCCCTTGACCGTCGAGCCTGACCTCGAGGCAGTCACCGAAACCGATGAACGAATAGCGCGCGAGACGCACGCCGCCTTCGACGCTTTCCAGCAGGAAGCGCGGGCGGAATGGCCGCAGCTTCAGGTAGGCCGAAACCGGCGTATCGAGGTCAGCTGCGATGTCGAATGGCAGGCTCATGGGCATACAAAAAACCCACCCCCGGTGCATGCGGAGATGGGTCCTGGTTGATCCTGAAAAACGAAAGCGAAACTACGCTACCAGCGCCCACTCCCTGGAGCGGCGCCACCACCAGCGAAGATCGGCGGCAATCGAGTTCGCGTAGTTCACGCAGGCAGTATCGACTGGAGCCGGTCCGGCGGTCAAGCGCGAGACAGGTCAGCCGGGGTGGGTCAAGCCACGGGGCAAGTCAGGGGCAGCTTCAGGTAGCGGCGGCCACTGGCTTCCGGCTCCGGCAACCGGCCAGCCCGGATGTTGACCTGTACCGACGGGTACAGCAGCTTCGGAACGTCGAGCCCCGAGTCCCGCTTCCGGCGCATTGCGACGAATTCGTCCACCGTCACGCCGTCCCGCAGATGGATGTTTCCGGCGCGCTCGGCGGCGATTGTCGTCTCGCAACGCAGCTCGCGGCCACCGGGGCCGTAATCGTGACAGACGAAAACGCGGGTTTCCGGCGGCAACTCATAAAGCCGACGAATCGACGCGTACAGGACCGCCGCATCGCCGCCCGGAAAATCGCAGCGCGCAGTGCCGCCGTCCGGCATGAATATCGTGTCGCCGACGAACACGGCGTCGCCGACGAGGTAACTCAGGCTGTCGCTCGTGTGCCCCGGTGTTGCGATCGCGCGCATCAGGAGTGACCCGATCTCGATCGCCTCGCCATCCTTGAGCAGGCGGTCGAACTGGCGACCGTCGACCGGAAACTCCGGTCCGAGGTCGAACACTTCGCGAAACACCTGCTGCACCTTGCGGATCCCTTCGCCTATCGCGATGTCACCGCCCAGCACCGACTTCAGGTACGGCGCTGCGCTCAGGTGATCCGCGTGAGCGTGAGTCTCCAGGATCCACTTGACCGTGAGCCGTTCACGCCGGACCCATGCGGCAATTTCGTCGGCCGCGGCGGTCCAGCAGCGTCCCGAATGGATGTCGAAATCGAGCGCCGGGTCGAAGATTGCGGCGGCGCGCGCTTCCTGGTCGCTGACGACATAGCTCCAGGTCGAACTGGGCGCGTGCAGGAATGGCCGGACATCTGCTCTCATAAAGCAGCAAAATACCACCATTCCCCGGCCCAGGCCGCGGCTGCCGGTTGCCGGTGCGTATAATCGGGCAGGAGATATCTAATGAGCGACTTCGAAAAGCTGGGCGCGTTCTATATTGGCCGCGAGTACGACCCGAAGGCGGATGCCCTTGCGGCGGAGCC
>Ga0209797_10000096_pt1 | contig 38658 bp, 39 predicted proteins | sample DOMMetBare3Fresh_2_FD_187472 | JGI IMG/M metagenome (GOLD analysis project Ga0209797, IMG submission 187472) | Wetland sediment microbial communities from St. Louis River estuary, USA, under dissolved organic matter induced mercury methylation -... | ecosystem: Environmental > Aquatic >... | reverse complement strand
GATTCAAAAGCAGGCCCACAGCCGGTTGGCCAGGTCGACCATGACGTGTGGATTTAGGTAGGCCGCAAAAACACCAGCGAGCAGGACCGCGCCGGCGGCCCAGCCGGCCAGTCGCAACCAGCGCCGACTCGGGTTCATGCCGGTGCCGCAGCCGGGGCCGGCCGCGCGATCGCTGTTTCGCGCACCGGCAGGTTCACCAGCGCGGCGAAGATACCCAGCGCGACCGCGATCCACCAGACAACGTCATAGCTTCCGGTCGTGTCGTACAGCCGGCCTCCGAGCCAGACGCCGAGAAACGAACCCAACTGATGACTCAGGAACACGAACCCACCGAGCATCGACAGGTACTGGACGCCGAAGATCTGCGCCACCACCGCGTTGGTCGGCGGGACGGTGGACAGCCACAACAGCCCCATCACTGCAGAGAACAAGTAGACGCTGGTTGCGGAAAGCGGCGCCGCCAGGAAGATCACGATCGCCAGCGCGCGCAGCAGGTAGATCGCCGACAACAGATAGCGCTTGGGCCAGCGCTGGCCGATCACGCCCGCGCCATACGAGCCGAACACGTTGAACAGGCCGATCAGGGCCAGTGCCGTGGTGGCCACATCGGGCGTCAGACCCTTGTCCTTCAAGTAGCTGGGCATGTGCACGCCGATGAACACGAGGTGGAACCCGCAGACGAAGTAACCCGCCATCAGCCAGCGGAAGCTCGGATAGGCGAACGCTTCGCGCAGGGCGCCGCCCACGCTTTGCTGATGATGATCGTGAGCGGCTGCCGCCGACCGGGGTTCCTTGAGGCCGAACGCCAGCGGTGCCATCAACAGCGCCAGGGCGCCCAGGATGAACAGCGCGTTCTGCCAGCCCCAGGTGCCGATCAACCAGTTCTCGACCGGCATCATCAGGAACTGGCCGAACGATCCGGCCGCGGCCACGGTGCCCATGGCCCAGGACCGCTTGGTCGGGTCGACATGGCGCCCGATGACGCCATAGACGATCGCATAGGTGGTGCCGGACTGCGCGATGCCGAGCAACAGGCCGGCGCTGCCGTTGAACGCCAGTCCGGACGTCGCCAGCGCCATCAGAACGAGACCGGCCGCGTAGAAGATCGTGCCGCCCAACAGCACCTTGAGCGCGCCGAAGCGGTCGGCCAGCGCGCCGGCCACCGGCCCCGCCAGACCCCAGACCAGGTTCTGTACCGCGATCGCCAGCGCGAAGGTCTCGCGCGTCCAGCCGCGCTCCATCGTGATCGGCTGCAGCCACAGTCCGAAGCCGTGGCGGATGCCCATCGACAGCGTGACGATCGCGGCGCCGCACACCAGCACCTGGGTCATCGAGAGACGAGGTGGCGCAGCGACTGGCGGGTCCATCCTGGGACTGTAGCGGCGCGCGCAATTTCGCGCTCAGACCGCCAGCGGGCGTGCGCCACGGTTGGCAGCGCCGTAACCGTCGCGGTTCACGTCGCGCCACGCGAGCATGTCGGGTAGACGCCGATCGGCCGGGCTCTCGAAGCCGCACTCGCCGCGGAACTCGCGCGGGTTGCGCCAGCTGCCGAACGCGAGGTCCCACAGCGGGAAGTCGCTGTAGTTGTACGCATGCACGCCTTGCCGGTGGTGCACGCAATGCGCTTCGGGGCGCTGGATCAGGTAGCCGAGCCAAGGCGGCGTGCGCACGTTCCAGTGCTGGAACATGCCATGAAACGCGACGAGGTAGCCCACCAGGGCGGCGGCGAGTGGGTCCAGTCCGAGCGCGACCACCGTCACGAACAGCTGGATCAACACCTGCACCACCATCTCGACCGGATGGAACAGCACCGAGCCCGAGATGTCGACGCGCTGTGGACTGTGGTGCACCTGATGGCCCAGGCGCCAGAGCGGCGAAAAGGCGTGCGAGGCGCGGTGCCAGACGAAGCTCGCGAACGACAGCACGAGCCAGCCGACGAGCGCGCCGCCGGCCACGCCGAGCGCGCTGCCGTCGATCCAGCGGTGTGCGGCCATCCACTCGAGCGGCAGCAGCAGCGGCACCACGGTGCCCACGGTGCCGATCAACAGCAGGAAGCCGATGCCCAGCCAACGCCAGCCGCGGCGCGGCGGAAAGGCGCGCGCCGGCCGGCGCGCCTCGACGGCGAGCATCAGCAGGTAGGTCACGGGAACGAGCAGGCCGATCAGGTCGACGGTGTCCATGGCATCTCCTTTCGTCTGGCGCTGGACTTACGGTGTAAGGTCAATTCTGGACCATGAACCTTACGGTGTAAACTGGTGCGGTGGCACGCCGACCTCGATCCGCCGCGCCGGCCCTCAGCCGGAACCGCATCCTCGCCGAGGCGCAGGCGCTGACTGCCGCCGATGGGCTGGCCGCGCTGTCCACGCGGCGGTTGGCCGAACGGCTGGGTGTCGAGGCGATGAGCATCTACCACCACTTCCCGAGCAAGCACCACCTGCTCGACGCGATGGTCGACGCGGCGATCGCATCGATCGAGCCGCCTCCGCCCGGCTTGCCGCCGCTCGAGCGCCTGCGCTTCGCGGCGCACGCCTACCGCGAGATGGCGCGGCGTCATGCCGCTCTGTTCCCACTCGTGGCGGTGCACCGGCTCAACACGCCCACCGGGGTGCGCTTCATCGAGTCGATCCTGGCGCTCGTGCAGGCCGCAGTGCCCGATGCCGAGCGTGCGGCGCGGCATTTCCGCGTGCTGGGCTACTACCTGATGGGCGCCGGGCTCGACGAGACCGCGGGTTATGCGAAGGGGCCGACGGCGGCCGAGCCGGTCGACGACGAATTCATCGCGCGCGAATGCCCGCGCCTGGCGGCGTCGGCACGCTGGTTTCAGCGTTCACAGTGGGACGCCACCTTCGAGTTGGGGCTCGAGGCCATCCTCGCGGCGATCGCGCAGGACAGCCCTCTCTAGAATCGCCTGCCATGCCCAGCATGAAACAGCCGTCCAAGTACGCCGAAGACTCGATCCGCGTCCTCAAGGGGCTCGAGCCTGTCAAGCAGCGGCCTGGCATGTACACCCGCACCGACAGCCCGCTGCACACGATCCAGGAAGTCATCGACAACGCCGCCGACGAGGCCCTGGCCGGCCAGGGCAGGCGCATCGCGCTGACATTGCACGCCGACGGCTCGGTCAGCGTCGAGGACGACGGCCGCGGCATCCCGTTCGGCCTGCATCCGGAGGAAGGCGTGCCGGTGGTCGAGATCGTGTTCACGCGGCTGCACGCGGGCGGCAAGTTCGACAAGGGTGCAGGCGGCGCGTACAGCTTCTCGGGCGGCCTGCATGGCGTGGGCGTGAGCGTGACCAACGCCCTGGCGAAGAAGCTCGCCGTGACGGTGTATCGCGAAGGGCAGGTGGCGACGATCACCTTTGCCGGCGGCGACGTGGTCGATAAGCTTGCCGTGCGCAAGGCGGCGGCGGGCGATCGCAAGCAGGGCACGACCGTGCGCGTCTGGCCCGATGCGAAGTACTTCGATAGCGGTGAATTGCCGAAGAACGAGCTGGTGCATCTGCTGCGCAGCAAGGCGGTGCTGATGCCGGGCGTGACCGTCACGCTGACGCACGAGAAGTCCCAGGAGACGCAGACCTGGCAGTACAAGAAGGGCCTGGCCGACTACCTGATGCAGAGCGTCGCGGCCGACCCGCTGATCCCGCTGTTCGAAGGGGAGCACTACGCCGAGGAGGGCGAATCGGACAACAACGCCGAAGGCGAGGGCGCCGCGTGGTGCGTGGCCTTCACCGAGGACGGCGCGACGCTGCGCGAGAGCTACGTCAACCTGATCCCCACGGTGGCCGGCGGCACCCACGAGGCGGGGCTCAAGGACGGCCTGTTCGCCGCGGTCAAGGGCTTCATCGACATGCACTCGCTGCTGCCCAAGGGCGTGAAGCTGATGCCCGAGGACGTGTTCTCGCGCGCGAGCTTCGTGCTGTCGGCCAAGGTGTTGGATCCGCAATTCCAGGGCCAGACCAAGGAACGCCTGAACTCGCGCGATGCGCTGCGGCTGGTGGCCAACTACACGCGGCCGGCCTTCGAGCTGTGGCTCAACCAGCATGTCGAGCATGGCAGGAAGCTCGCGGAGCTCGTCATCAGGCAGGCGCAGACGCGCCAGCGCGCGAGCCAAAAGGTCGAGAAGAGGAAGGGCTCCGGCGTGGCCGTGCTGCCGGGCAAGCTGACCGATTGCGAGAGCCGCGACCTGCTGTTCAACGAGGTCTTCCTGGTCGAGGGGGACTCGGCCGGCGGCAGCGCCAAGATGGGCCGCAACAAGGAGACGCAGGCGATCCTGCCGCTGCGCGGCAAGGTGCTCAACGCCTGGGAGGTCGAGCGCGACCTGCTGTTCAAGAACAACGAGATCCACGACATCGCGGTGGCGGTGGGCGTGGATCCGCACGGCGCTGCCGACGAGCCCGACTTCTCGGGACTGCGCTACGGCAAGGTGTGCATCCTGTCGGACGCCGACGTCGACGGCTCGCACATCCAGGTGCTGCTGCTGACGCTGTTCTTCCGCCACTTCCCGAAGCTGATCGAACGCGGCCATGTCTACGTCGCCAAGCCGCCGCTGTACCGGGTCGATGCGCCCGCACGCGGCAAGAAGCCGGCCGCCAAGATCTACGCGCTGGACGACGGCGAGCTCGAGGCCACGCTGGACAAGCTGCGCAAGGAAGGCGCGCGCGAAGGCTCGTGGAGCATCAGCCGGTTCAAGGGCCTGGGCGAGATGAGCGCCGAACAACTGTGGGAGACCACGCTCAACCCCGACACCCGCCGCCTGTTGCCGGTGGCGTATGGCGCGCTCGACATCGACGCGACCGCCGCGTCGCTCAACAAGCTGATGGGCAAGGGCGAGGCTGCGGCGCGGCGCGAGCTGATGGAGGTGCATGGCAATGCGGTCGAGGTCGACGTGTGAGCGCGACCCTGACCGGCGTGCCGCGCCTGCGCCCGACGATGCTGTCCGACCTCGAATGGGTGATCACGGTCGAGAACGACGCCGTCAACCGGCCCTTCATCACACCCTGGGAGCGCACCCAGCACGAGGGTGCGCTGCGCATCCCCGACACGCGGCATTTCATCGTCGAGGCCGGCGCGGACGCGCCGCGCGCCGGCTTCGTGATCCTGCAGGGCCTGCGCAACCCGCATCGCAGCGTCGAACTCAAGCGCATCGTGCTGCAGCTCAAGGGACAAGGCCTGGGCCGCGCCTGCGCGCGCCTGTTGAAGCACATGGCCTTCGCCGACCTGCACGCGCACCGCTTCTGGCTCGACGTGAAATCACTCAACGAGCGCGCCCGCGCGCTGTACGCGAGCGAGGGCTTCGTCGAGGAGGGGCGGTTGCGCGAGAGCGTGCGCGTGCAAAGCTCCGGCGGCGACGCCTACGACTCGCTGATCGTGATGTCGATGCTCGACCGCGAGTACGACGCGCGGGTGGCTTTGGGTCTGGAGTCGCGCGCCCGACCGTGAGCAACGGTCGGCGAGGCAGGCTCAACGGCGGCGGTCGCGATCCATCCATCCGGCCAGCGATGCCAGCAGCAGCAGCACGACCATCCAGCCGAACCCGCTCTGGATGCGCGCCAACCAGTGCATCGCCTGCGCCCAAGCCGATCCTGCCGGCCACTGGTGTGGCGCGCCGAGCGCCACCCAGGGCAACAGGCGGTCGAGCGAGTAGATCAGCGGGCTGAAGACACCATCGGCGATCGGTGAGTGGTCCGGCATGGACGCGCGTTGTGCGGCCATCCAGTACGCCCCCCCGCAGAGCAGCCAGGCCGCCGCCAGCCATCCCACGAGCCGTCCCGGGCGATAGCCGTAGCCCGCCAGCAGCCCCAACAGCCGGTGCCCGGCCTGGGGCAGCCAGCGCAGCATCGGCGGTGCCCACGACCCGATCCAGCCGATCGCGCGCAGCCGGTGCTCGCGGCGAAGTGCGATGCTCGTCGCCCGACGGTCATGTCCCATGCGCCGCAGTACGTGGATCAGCCGGCGCCACGGCTGCATGCGGAAGTGGCTTTCCAGGTGGGAAGGATGCTGGCGCTCGAGCCAATCGACCCTGAAGACGGTGTCCAGCGGCGCATCGTCGCCAAGCCGGCTGTAGGCGAACCCATCCAGCGCGAGCCGTTCGCCCCATGTCGTGTCGTCGTCGACCAGCGTGCCGACGCGCGCGCGCACGAACGATGCGCCGAGCAGCGGCGTCTGCAGGCTGCACAGGACGAGCGAGCCGTCGATGCGCGCCCGATCGAGGATCAGCGTCGCGTCGTGGTTGTGGGCGGCGTCGCCCAAGCGGTCGAAACTCGCGCCAGTGGCGTCGAGATCGCCAGCGATGTTCGCCTGGCGCAGGCTGACGGGGCCCGCCGCGCCGAAGAAGCCGCCTTCGAAGTGCATGGAGCCGCCGACCCCGATGCGGTCGAGCAGCAGCGCGGTGCCGCGCCGGCCGTCGGACAGCTGGTTTCCGGTGAAGTGGCCGCTGGCGCGGAAGTTTCCTTCGATGCGCGCCGCTCTGAATCGCACTTCGCCGATGGCCTGGAAGCCGTCGGCGAGCCGTACATCACCGCCAACCCGCAGCGCATCGGCCGTGATCGCATGGCGCGATCGCGATCTGTCGCGGCTGCCGGACAGGTCCAGCCGCGTGCAGTCGAGGTCGCCGTCGATGCGCGCGCGGCTCAGTCGCAGGTCATGGTCGACGCTGGATCCGTTGTTGATCAGCAGGTCACCGGCGATCGTGCAGGCCTCGGCCATCAGCCCCGACAAGTGGCAGCCGGCGAAGGTCACGGCGCCGGCCACCCGCGCGCCGTCGAGCAGCACCGGCGAGTCGAACGTGCAACGGTAGAACCACAGGCTGCCGTCGATCGTGGCGTGGCCCAGGTCGACACGGCCCTCGACGAACGCACCGACGAGCTCCAGGCGCCGTCCCTTCAAGGGCAGTCCGCCGCGCAGCACGAAAGCGAGAAACGGGCCCCGAACGCTGGCGCTGTCGTCGCGCTGTTGCGGCCGGCGCAGACCCGCCTTGGCGATCTCGCCGGTCGCCAGGGCCTGCACGATCTCGAGTTCGGCGCGCCGCAACGGTTCGAACTCGGCCAGTGCGGCGAGGTCGTTCAGGGGTTGGGGCATGGTCTGGGGTCGCTCGGGTGCGCCTCGTGATCGAGGGGAAGTCGGTTCGATTCTGACGACAGCACGCCGTGCCGAGGGGCTCCACGGCCCCCGTGGTCGCGGGACTTGGAACGCTTTGACAACGGTGCACCCCCGCAAGGCGGGGAGATCCCGGCCCCTCCAGCGGACTGTGGTTGCGTCGTCGTCGGGTCGCGCAGCGGCTGGTTCAGCGCCGGCAGCGAAGGTCGTCGAACGTGAGGCCCTCGTCGGCGATGTACGACGGCATCGCGTGGCCGAGGACGCGCGCCGCGCAGGCCGCGCCCATCGCCGGGCTGGTCTGGATGCCGTAGCCACCCTGGCCGCAGCACCAGAAGAAGCCGGGCGCTGCATCGTCGAAGCCGCCCACCAGCGCGCCGTCGGGCACGAAACTGCGCAATCCGGCCCAGGTGCGGATCGGCCGGCGGATCGTCATCGTGGTGGCTTGCTCGATGCGCGCGATGCCGGTGGCGATGTCGAGTTCCTCGGCCACGACATCGTGTGGTGCCACCGGGTCGGCATTGGCCGGCGATCCGAGCAGCACGAGCGCGTCGGGCTTGAAGTAGAAGTCTTCGTCGATGCCACACACGGCGGGCCAGTTGCGCACGTCGGTGCCCGGCGGCGGTGCGAAGGTGAAGGCGCTACGCCGGCGCGGCTCGATCCCGACGGGTCGCACGCCGGCCAATGTGGCCACCTCGTCGACCCAGGCGCCAGCGGCGTTCACGACCACGGGCGCTCGCATGTCGGTGCCATCCTCGAACCCAACGCGCCAGCGCCCGCCATCGCGCTCGATCGCCGCGATGCGGGTCTCGCAATGCAGTGTCGAACCCTGTTCGCGCACCTGACGCAGGAAATGCTGGTGCACGGCATGCACGTCGATGTCGCAGGCCGCGCTGTCGAGAAGGGCATGGACCGCGGCATCGGGGCGCAGCAGCGGCACCTGCTCGAGCGCGTCGGCACGCGCCAGGCGCCGCCCCGCGGCGGCGTCGCGGCGCAGTTCGTCGTGCAGTGCATCGATGGCCTCGCGCTGCTGCGCTCGACCGATGAACAGCGCCCCGCGCGGGGACAGCGCGCCGGGCAGTGCCTCGAAGCCCCTTCGGCTCGCACGCGTCAGCGCGCGCACCTGCGGCGGCCCGTAGCTTTCCATGAACATCGCCGCCGAGCGGCCGGTGGTGTGCCAGCCCGGCTGCGGCTCGCGCTCCAGGAGCGCCACGCGGCCGTGCGGAGCGAGGAAGGCCGCGACGCCGGCGCCGGCGATGCCGGCACCGATGACGATGAAGTCGGATTCGCGTGCGCCCACCACGCGATGGTAGGCGCGGCGGGCATGGCGATGGCGCACCCTTCAGCGCAGCGTGCCGGCCGCTGCAGCGACCGCCGCGCGCCGGCGTGAGGCGCTCACCTTGACCGGTGGCTTGGCCGCAACGGCCCAGCCCGGTTTCGGTGCCGCCGCGCCTGAGCGCTCCAGGGCCCAGCCCTCGGTGGCCGCGTCCTGCGACAGCCACTGCCAGCCGCGGCCCCCGAGCCCGCGCCGCGCCGCATGGCGCACGAGCCGTTCGGTGTCGGCCCCCGCGAGTTGCAGTGCGAAGCGCTGCCAGCGGCGATTGACCGCGGCGTCGATCCACAGGTCTTCGAGCGCATGGCGCAGCGCTTGCCCGCCGACGTGCATGCCCAGGGCCAGGCGCCTCGCCTGCAGCGTGAGCACGAAGACGTGGCAGTCGTGGCGGGCGGCAGCGGGCACGTGCGCCTGCAGCTCGCGCAGGCGCGGCACCGCCTGATCCTGCGTGAACGCCAGTGTGACGACGGCCTGCAGCGCCTGGATCGGGTTGAGCAGGCGCAGGCGGTTCGGCGGCAGCACGAGCAGCGGCAGGCAGGCCGCCTCGGCATGCGGCAAGGGCGTCGCAAAGCTCGTCAGCACCGCCAGGCGCGACCAGTGCACCGGCGCCAGTCCATCGAGCGTGTCCAGGCCCGAGGCTTCGAGCTGGCGCACGACGTCCATCGCGTCACGCCAGCCGAGGTCCGCCTTGGCCTGGTTGGCGCGCGTGCTCATGACCGCCAGATTGCCGGCGGCGTAGCCCGCCTGGTTGCAGACGCGGTCGACCGACGCGTCGCTGCCAGCCCCGCTGGCGTGCGTGAGCTCGGCGCGCGTGATTGGGCACAGCGCCACGTCGATCTGGGCCAGGAAGTTGGGTGTGACCTGCACGCCCTCGAACGCACGGCCGCGGCGCCATGCCGACAGACGCAGTTGCAGCCACTTGCGCACGTGCAGCGTCGGCTTGAGCGTACGGGTTCCGAAGGTGGCCGCGCCGGCGCGCCAGCCCTGGTGCACCGGGTGGCCGTCGCCGAGCGCCTCGGGCGGCGGGGTCAGGCGATAGTGGGCGTAGTCCCAGCCGATCTCGAAGGCCACCCGGTCGGCACCCTGGGGGGGCTCGGGGGTGCGCATGGAGGGCGGCGTGTGGGCGAACAGGTCGGCAGTCGGGTGCATCGTCGGCTTTCGGGGTTCGCCGGGACAGCCCCGGCGCGACCAGGATCGCCGCCGGCAGGCTCGTGGGGTGAGCCTGCGAGGACGAGCCCGCTAAGATGGTGGCTCATGCCATGAGCCACCAAGGGGCCCCGGATGGACCGCACCGAACGCTTCTACAAGATCGAACTGCTGATCCGCAACCGCGGCAGCGTGCCCTTCGTCGACCTGATGGACGAGCTGGGCGTGTCGCGCGCCACGCTCAAGCGCGACCTGGAGTACCTGCGCGAGCGCCTGGACGCACCGATCGTCTACGACCGCGAGAGCAACGGCTACCGCTTCACGGCCGACGCGCGCGACGCCCGCCAGGTCCGGCACGAGCTGCCGGGCCTGTGGTTCTCCGAGCGCGAGATCCATGCGCTTCTCACGATGCACCAGCTGATCGAGGGCCTCGACGAAGGCGGCGTACTGGCACGCCACCTGCAGCCGTTGCTGGACAAGTTGCACGGCATGCTCGGCGCGAGCGAGGCCGAGTCGCGCGAGATGACACGGCGCGTCAAGGTGATGTCGGCCGCGCGGCGGCCGGTGGCGCCGAAGCACTTCGAGACGATCGGCAGTGCGCTGACGCGCCGCCAGCGGGTCCACCTGCACTACTGGGTGCGCAGCCGGCGCGAAATGACCGAGCGCACGGTGAGCCCGCAGCGCCTCGTGCACTGGCGCAACACCTGGTACCTCGACGCGTGGTGCCACGCGACCGATGCGCTGCGCCGCTTCGCGCTCGACGCGATCCGCGAGACCGACCTCGTCGAGGCGCCGCGCGCGAAAGATGTGGCGATCAAGACCATCGAAGCCGAGCTCGACGCCGGCTACGGCGCCTTCAGCGGCGCCAAGGTGCAGTGGGCGACGCTCGAGTTCACGCCCGAGGCCGCGCAGTGGGTGCGGCACGAGCAGTGGCATCCGGCGCAGGAAGCCAAGCTGCACGGCGACGGATCGCTCACGCTGCGCGTGCCGTACGCCGACGCGACCGAACTGGCGATGGACATCCTGCGCCACGGCGAGCAGGTCAGGGTGGCGGCACCGGCGGCGCTGGCGGCCGCGGTGACTTCGAGCCTCGCGCGCGCGGCCGCGCGCTACGCATGAGCGTCGCGCCGCGCGCCGTTTCCTTACACGGAGAAATCGCGTAAGGACGCTCGGGGGCGGGCGACAACCACACGCCGCGGCAACCGCCGCGCGCCACGCCTCAACCCAAGGAGAAGTACCCATGATCAAGCCCCTGCGCCGTCGGCAGACGATCGGTCTTGTCGCTGCGGCCATTGCCCTCGCCGGCTTCGGCGCGCCCGCCTTTGCCAGCCAAGACGACGATGGCGACAGCTATCGCCACGGCAAGTTGTTCATGATCACGAACGCGGCCACCGGCAACGTGGTGCAGGTCTACTCGCGTGCCGCCAACGGGCCGGCCACGTTGATCGCCAGCGTGGCCAGCGGCGGCAGCGGCAGCGGTGCGGGCCTGGGCTCGCAGGGTGCGGTCGCGCTTTCCGGCAGCGGCCGCTACCTGTTCGTCGTCAATGCCGGCTCCAACACCCTGTCCACCTTCGAGGTGCGCGACAACGCCCTCGTGCTCAAGTCCACCGTCAACACCGGCGGCATCCGCCCCACCAGCGTGACCGAGAACGACGGCCTGGTCTATGTGCTCAACGTGCCCAACGGCGGCACCGGCGCGGGCAACAACGTGGTCGGCTTTCGCAACACCAAGGGCGTGCTGACGCCGCTGATCGATGGTACGCGCGCGCTGGCCGACGCGACGCAGCCGGCGCAGGTGAGCTTCGACCGCGACGGCGAAGCGCTGATCGTCAGCGAGCGCGCCGCGACGCAGCTCGTCACCTACGGCGTGCGCAACGACGGCACCTTGAGCGCCAGTGCCACGACGACGCCGTCACCCGGCGCGGTGCCCTTCGGCTTCGCGATCACGAACCGCAACGTGGCTGTTGTCTCCGAAGCCGGCACGAGCAGCGCATCGTCGTACAAGATCGGCGGGAAGGACGCGCCGTGGCTGCAGCTGGTGACGCCCGCGCTGGGCAACGGCCAGGGCGCCGCCTGCTGGGTCGCGGTGACGCCCAACGGCCGCTTCGCCTACACCGCCAACGCCGCGGCAAGCAATGTCAGCGCCTACGGCGTCGACGGCAAGGGCGCGGTCACGCTGCTCAATGCGCAGGCGGGCTTCACGTCGAACAACGGCGCCCTCGACATGGCCGTCACGCGCGACGGCCGGCAGCTGCACGTCTTCGCGTCGCGCACGCCGCAGCAGATCGTCTCGTTTTCGATCGGCCACGACGGCAGCCTGACGCGCCTGGGCGCGCTCAACGTGACCGCGGGCGCAGGTTTGGTCGCCAACTGAGGCAAGATCGCCGCGCACGATGAAGACGATCCGTGACCTCAACGCCCCACCGCAGGTGGTGGGGCGCGTCGAAGCGATCGTCGTGCGCGGTGCCTCGCGCGAGCCTGCGCGCTGCGTTGCGGTGACGCAGGCGCTGGCCGGCATCGGCCTGACCGGGGACCGCCTGGGCCTGCGTGGTGAGGCCGAGCTGTCGACGCGCCAGGTCACGCTGATCCAGGCCGAGCACCTGGACGTCATCGCACGCCTGGCACGCGTGCGCGCCGTCGACCCGCTCGCGCTGCGGCGCAACCTCGTGGTGTCGGGCATCAACCTGCTGGCGGCGAAGAACGCGCGCCTGCAGGTTGGCGCCGCACTGCTCGAGGTCGTCGGTCCTTGCCATCCCTGCTCGCGCATGGAGGAACTGATCGGCCCCGGTGGCTATTCCGCGATGCGGGGCCACGGCGGCATGACGGCGCGCGTGCTCGTCGGCGGCGCGATCCGCGAAGGCGACGCGGTGTCGGCGGCGCCCGCCGTGCCGACGCCGTGACCGCCGCCCGGCACCTCCCGCTGCTGCTCGAGAAGGTACGCGCGTGCACGCTCTGCGCCGAGCATCTGCCTCAAGGGCCGCGCCCGGTGCTGCAGGCCGACGCCCGCGCGCGCATCCTGATCGCCGGTCAGGCGCCGGGCAGCAAGGTGCACGCCAGCGGCGTGCCCTTCGTCGATGCGAGCGGCGAGCGTCTGCGGCACTGGATGGGCATCGACCGCGCCGCGTTCTACGACCCTGCGCTCGTCGCCATCCTGCCGATGGGCTTCTGCTACCCGGGCACCGGCAAATCAGGCGATCTGCCGCCGCGCCGCGAGTGCGCGCCGCAATGGCGCGCGCGCCTGCTGCACGCGCTGCCGAAGATCGAGCTGACGCTCGTCATCGGCCAATACGCGATGGCGTGGCATCTGCCCGACGCCGCCCACAACCTGACTGAGACCGTGCGCGCATGGCGCGATCACTGGCCCCAGGTGCTGCCGCTGCCGCACCCGAGCCCGCGCAACAACATCTGGCTCAAGGCCAACCCGTGGTTCGAGCGCGAAGTGGTGCCCGCGGTGCGGGCCCGGGTGCGCACGCTCGTCACGCCGCGCTGACAGCCTGCGCTCGGGCGCGCACCCGTGTCAGCAGCCACAGCGCGATCGACAGGTTCAGCAGGTTCCACCCGATCCCATTGACGAACGCCGCGTGGTACGAGCCGGTGAGGTCGAACACCTTGCCCGACATCCAGCCACCGAGCGCCATGCCGAACAGGGTGGCCATCAGCACGGTGCCCACGCGCGCGCCGGCCTCGGCGGCAGGGAAGTGCTCGCGCACGATGATTGCGTAGCTGGGCACGATGCCGCCCTGGAACAGACCGAACAGCGCCGAGATGACGTACAGCGACACGAGGCCGTCGAAGGGCAGGAACAGCAGCAGCGCCACGCCTTGCAGCGCCGAGCCGAGCAGCAGCGTGCGCAGGCCGCCGATGCGGTCGCAGATCCAGCCCGAGACGAGCCGGCTCACGATGCCGCAGGCCAGCATCAGGCTGAGCATCTCGGCGCCGCGCGCCGCGCCGTAGCCGAGGTCGCCGCAGTAGGCCACGATGTGCACCTGCGGCATCGACATCGCCACGCAGCAGGCCACGCCCGCGATGCACAGCAGCGCCTGCGCCTGGTTCAGGCTCAGGCCGAAGGGCCGGGACGAGGGCTGCGGCGCACCGGCTCGCACGGCCGGTGCGGCGGCCAACGCCGGTGGCCGCGTGCGCAGGCCCAGCGCCAGCAGCGGCATCGTCACGGCGCAGAAGACGCCCAGGCCGGTGTAGGTCTGGCGCCAGCCCACGGCCTCGACGAAGTGCTGAACGACCGGCGGCCAGAGCGCGCCGGCCAGGTAGTTGCCGCTGGCGCAGATGGCCACTGCGATGCCGCGCCGGCGCTCGAACCAGAGCGACGTGTCGGCCACCAGCGGCGCGAAGGTGGCCGAGCTGCCGAGCGCGCCCAGCAACACGCCGTGCAGCAGCGCGAAGGCGGTGAGGCTGCCCGACAGCCCTGCGAGCACGAAGCCCGATCCGAGCCCGGCTGCGCCGATCAGTACCACCCACATCACACCGATGCGGTCGGCCAGCTTGCCCATCGCGATGCCGCCCAGCCCGAAGCCGACCATCATCAGCGTGTAGGGCAGCGAGGCGTCGGCGCGCGCCACGCCGAACTCGGCCTGCACCGCGGGCAGCACGACCGCGATGACGTACATCGCGCCGCTGCCAATCGTCATCAGCGTCAGCACGAGCGCCAGACGTGTCCACGCGTAGCGGGAGTCGGGCGCGTGTGGGACGGCTGGCATCGCGGCATTGTCGCCGCGCTGGCTCACTCGTCGTAGCGCTGCACCACGTAGCGGCCGGGGGCGTCACCGAGCGCGGCCTCGGCCGGGATTGGCTTCGCACGTTGCGGCGCCGACGAGCGCGCCGCCAGCCACTCGTGCCAGGCCGGCCACCACGATCCCTCATGCACGGGCGCCTGCTCGAGCCACTGCCCGGTGTCCACCCAGTTGCCATGCTCGGGTCGCGTGTCGATGCGGTAGCTGCGCCCGGCGTGCCCGGGCTCGGAGATGATGCCGGCGTTGTGGCCGCCGCTGGTGAGCACGAAGGTGATCTCGGTGTCGCACAGATGGTGCAGCTTGTAGACCGAGCGCCACGGCGAGATGTGGTCGCGCTCGGTGCCGACCATGAACACCGGCAGCCGCAGGTCGGCCAACGACACGGCGTGCCCCTCGACGCGGTAGCTGCTGGTGGCCAGCGCGTTGCGCAGGTACAGCGCGGTCAGGTACTCGTGGTGCATGCGTGCGGGCATGCGGGTGGTGTCGGCGTTCCAGGCCATCAGGTCGGTGCGTTGCTCGCGCTCGCCCATCAGGTACTCGCGCATGCGCCGCGTCCACACCAGATCGCGCGAATGCAGGAACTGGAACGAGCCGGCCATCTGCTTGCCGCTCAGGTACCCCTGCCCGGTGGTGATCTCGTCGAGGTAACCGATCTGGCTCTCGTCGATGAACAGCCCGAGCTCGCCCGGCTCGGAGAAGTCGGTCTGCGCCGCCAGCAGGGTCAGCGACTTCAAGGGTGGCAATTCGTCGGCCAGTGCCAGGCGTTTGCGGCCGCCGTTGAGCGCGCGATTGCCGTTGGAGGCACCGTTGCGGCCCAGCGCGGCCGCGGCGATCGCCAGCAGCGTGCCGCCGAGGCAGTAGCCCATCGCATGCACCGGCTGCGCGCGGCCGTGCAACTCGCCGATGCGCGCCAGCGCGTCGAACACGCCCAGCCGCAGGTAGTCGTCCATCGTCAGGTCGCGGTCCTCGGCGTCCGGGTTCAGCCACGACAGCATGTAGACCGTGTGCCCCTGCTGCACCAGGTAGCGCACCATCGAGTTGTGCGGCTGCAGGTCGAGGATGTAGTACTTCATGATCCACGACGGTACGATGAACAGCGGCTCGGGATGCACGGCCTTCGTCTGCGGCGCGTAACGGATCAGCTCGATCAGCCGGTTGCGGTAGACCACCTTGCCCGGCGTGATCGCCAGATGGCGACCGACCTCGAAGCGCTTGGCCTCGGCGATGTCTTCCTTGTCGGGCAGGCCGGTCACGTCGCTGAACCAATGCTTGGCACCTTGCATCAGGTGCGCACCCCAGGAATCGGCCACGTCCTTCAGCACCACCGGGTTGGTGGCCAGCCAGTTGGCCGGCGCCATCATCCCGAGATACTGGCGCGCGAAGAACTGCGTCATCTCGGCGTGGTGCGCGGTCATGCCCGGTGTGCTGGCCGCCTCGCGCCAGTAGGCCTCGGTGTTGCGGAAGGCGGTGCGCCACACGTGGAACGGCCACTGGGCCCAGGCCTCGTGGCGGAAACGCGGATCCTCGTCGCCGCCTCCCACCGGCTCCTCACCGCCCTGGCCAGTGGCGCGCTCGAGCGTGTCGCGCGCGAGCCGCGTGGCGAGCGCGGCCAACTCCATCTGCCGCCCAGGCGAAACGCCCAGATGCCAAGCCCAGTCGGCCCAGGCCAGTGCGAGCGAGACCGGCGACAGGCCGGCCGTGAACGGTGCGGAACTCGCGTGCAGCAGCCGATCCAGCCGCTGCGTGGGCAACTCCAGCGCCGGCGGGCGCGGCAGCAGGTGGTTCGGTACGTGCGGGGGCTTGCGCATGGATTCAGGTTGATTGTTCGGCGCGCGCGCCGCGCGGGCGTTGACGCAAGGCAATCTTTGGGGGCCCGCCTTGCAAATGGATAAACTGCGCGCCCGCTTGCCCGACCCCGCTTGACGCCGCCTTGGCGCGCGCACCGATGCCCGACCTGCTGACCCCCGAACTGCCGTTCGGTGGCGATGACGCCACCGCCATCACCCTGGCCGAGTACGCCGAAAGGGCCTACCTCGAGTACGCGCTGTCGGTCGTCAAGGGCCGCGCGCTGCCCGACGTGTGCGACGGCCAGAAGCCGGTGCAGCGCCGCATCCTGTACTCGATGGCGCGCATGGGCCTGGGCTGGAGCGGCGCATCAGGCGCCAAGCCGGTCAAGAGCGCGCGCGTGGTGGGCGACGTGCTCGGCCGCTTCCATCCGCATGGCGACCAGGCAGCCTACGACGCGCTCGTGCGCATGGCGCAGGACTTCTCGCAGCGCTATCCGCTCGTCGACGGCCAGGGCAACTTCGGTTCGCGCGACGGTGACGGTGCCGCGGCGATGCGCTACACCGAGGCGCGCCTGGCGCCGATCGCGCGCCTGCTGCTCGACGAGATCGACGAAGGCACGGTCGATTTCCAGCCGAACTACGACGGCTCGACCGAGGAGCCGAAGCAACTGCCGGCGCGCCTGCCTTTCGTGCTGCTCAACGGCGCCTCGGGCATCGCGGTGGGCCTGGCCACCGAGGTGCCAAGCCACAACCTGCGCGAGGTGGCGGCCGCGGCGGTCGCGCTGCTGAAGAACGACAAGCTCTCGGACGACGAACTGTTCGCCCTGGTGCCCGGCCCCGACTACCCGGGCGGCGGCCAGATCATCAGCCCCTCCGACGACATCCGCGAGGCCTATCGCAGCGGCCGCGGCAGCCTGAAGGTGCGCGCCAAGTGGATCGTCGAGGACCTGGCGCGGGGCCAATGGCAACTCGTCGTCACCGAGTTGCCGCCCGGCGTGAGCACGGCCAAGGTGCTCGAGGAGATCGAGGAACTCACCAATCCCAAGGTCAAGGCGGGCAAGAAGTCCCTGACGCAGGAACAGACCCAGTTGAAGCAGACGGTCCTCGCGGTGCTCGATGCCGTGCGCGACGAGTCGAGCAAGGACGCAGCGGTGCGCCTGGTGTTCGAGCCGCGCACCCGCACGATCGAACAGCAGGACCTGATCCAGACGCTGCTCGCGCACACGAGCCTGGAGACTGGCGCGCCGATCAACCTGACCGTCGTCGGGCGCGACGGCAAGCCGGTGGGCAAGAGCCTGCGCCGCCTGCTTGCCGAGTGGCTGGACTTCAGGCAGGCCACCGTGCTGCGCCGCACGCGGCATCGGCTGGACAAGGTGCGCGAGCGCATCCACGTGCTCGAGGGCCGGCAGCTCGTGCTGCTCAACGTCGACGAAGTGATCCGCCTCATCCGCAACGCCGACGAGCCCAAGCCGGCGCTGATCGCGCGCTTCAAGCTGTCCGAGCGGCAGGCCGAGGACATCCTCGAGATGCGGCTGCGCCAGCTGGCGCGCCTGGAGCACATCAGGATCGAGCAGGAGCTCAAGGATCTGCGCGAGGACGAATCCAGGCTGGCCGAGATCGTGGCCAGCCCCGTGGCGCTCAAGCGCACGCTCGTCAAGGAGATCGAGGCCGACGCAAAGCAGCACGGCGATGCGCGCCGCACCGAGATCCGCGCCGACAAGCGTGCGGTCGCGGAGGTCAGGATCGTCGACGAGCCGGTCACCGTCGTCGTCAGCCTGAAGGGCTGGGTGCGCTCGCTCAAGGGCCACGAGATCGACGTGGCCACTCTCGGTTTCAAGGCCGGCGATGCGCTGTACGGCGCGTTCCCTTGCCGCAGCGTGGACATGCTGCTGGTCTTCGGCAGCAACGGGCGCGTCTACAGCGTGGCCGCATCGACTCTGCCCGGCGGGCGCGGCGACGGCGCGCCGATCACCACGCTGGTCGAGCTGGAGCCCGGCACACAGCCGGCGCACTATTTCGCCGGCCCGCCGGAGGCGCTGCTGCTGCTGGCCAACACCGGCGGCTTCGGACTGCTCGCGAATGCGGGCGACATGACCAGCCGGCAGCGCGCCGGCAAGGCCTTCCTGTCGCTCGAGCCGGGCGAGCATGTGCTGCCGCCGACGACCGTCGTGCCGGGGCAGGGGCGCGTGGCTTGTCTGGCGGTTTCGGGGCGCCTGCTGGTCTTCCCGCTGACCGACCTCAAGCGCCAGGCCAACGGCGGACGCGGGCTGACGCTGATGGATGTCGACGCCAAGGCCGATCCGTTGTTGTCGGCAACGCCGTGCGGCGACCGGCTCACGGTGATGGGCAGCGGGCGCGGGGGCAAGCCGAAGGAAGAGCAGCTCACCGGTGCGGTGCTCGCGAGCCACGAAGGCAAGCGTGCACGCAAGGGCCACAAGGTGGCGGGCTTCGCGAAGGTGCTGCGCGTCGTCGGCTGACGCATGCGGCCGAGGGCCGTCAGGCTGCCTGCGGGTGCCCCGTGAGAGGCCGCATCGCGTCGGCCGGTCAGACGCGCTTGCGGTATTCGTGCGTTCGCGTGTCGATCTCGACCTTGTCGCCGTTCTCGACGAACAGCGGCACCGCGATCTCGAACCCGGTGCCCACCAGCTTGGCCGGCTTCATGACCTTGCCCGAGGTGTCGCCCTTGACGGCAGGCTCGGTGACGATCTCGCGCACGACGGTCGTGGGCAGCTCGACCGAGATCGCCTTGCCGTCGTAGAACACGACTTCGACGGGCATGTTGTCCTCGAGGTACTGGATCGCGTCGCCCATGTTCTCGGCCTCGACCTCGAACTGGTTGTACTCGGCGTCCATGAAGACATACATCGGATCGGCAAAGTAGGAATACGTGCAGTCCTTCTTGTCGAGCACGATCGGGTCCATCTTGTCATCGGCCTTGAAGACCACTTCGGCGCCGCCGCCGTTGAGCAGGTTCTTCATCTTCATGCGCACCGTGGCGGCGTTGCGGCCGCCGCGGCTGTATTCGGTCTTGAGCACGACCATCGGGTCCTTGCCCTGCATGATCACGTTGCCGGCGCGGATTTCTTGAGCGAGTTTCATGGCGCTGTCTCTGGTGGGTTCCATCGGTCTTGTCGCGCGCCCGCCGCGTGGAAACGGCCGGCGCGCAAAACCGGAAATTCTACCTTTTCGAGGCCGCAAAGGCGACCAGCCGGGTGGTCAGGTCGCTCTGGGACCGCAGGCCGTCGCGCCAGCGGGTCGCCAGCGCGCGCCACGGCGCTTCGGCAGGCAGCGCCGCGGGCCAGGGGCCCAGGCCGTTCCAAGCCCGCCACAGGGCGCGCACGGATTCGGCGGCCTCCATTCGATCGAGCAGCGCCTCGAGCTTGCGGGCATGGGCACCGTCGTGCTGCCGGTAGATGTGCCAGACAAAGGGCTTGCCCGCCCACATCGCGCGCACGACCGAATCCTCGCCGCGCGCGAAGTTGATGTCGCAGGCGGCCAGCAGCCGGTCGTAGTCGGGCTGCGCGAGCCAAGGCAGCGTCACGGCGCGCACCCCGGGCCGCGATTGCCGTTGCCACGCCTGCCACGCGGGCGCCTGGCTCGCACCAGCGGCCAGCAGCAGCAGCGTCGGCCGATCGGCCACGCGCTCGAGCAGCGCGTCGAAAGGCGCATCGGCGTAGGCGAACACGCTGACCCGGCGTTCGCCCTCGCGCGGTGCCGCGCCGACCGTCGCCAGCCACCCCGGCTGCGGCTCGGGCAGCGGTCCGCGAAGCAGCCCGCCGCTGGCCGGCGTGAAGCCCGGGAAGTAGAACCACTTCGTGAGCCCTGCACCTGCGCCCTGGAGCACCGGCGAGGGCATCGCATGATTGCGCTCGGTATGGTCCTCGGCGCTGAGGTACTCGAGGTTCAGCCACACTGGCGGCCGTGCCTGCGCCGCCATGCGTGCCACGAAAGCCAGCGGGGGATCGCAGCCGAAGGCCTCGATCACGACGTCGCCGGGCTGCGCCGCGTCGAAAGGCTCGCACCAGCGCCGCAACTCGACGCCCGCGGCGCCCGACGGCGCCATCCATGCCAGAGCGGCGGGCTCGTCGACCCACAGCCGAACGCGCTCGCCGCGTGAGCCCAGTTCGGCGGCCAGGCGCCAGCACACGCCCACGTCGCCGTGGTTGTCGATCACGTGGCAGAAGATGTCCCAGCGCATCGGCGGATTATCGGCATCGATAATCCCGCGCGATGAACGAACGCACGACCGTGGACCCCGCGAGCGAGAAGCTGCTCGCAGTGGTGGCCGCGCTGCCGCAGCGCCCTGGCGTCTATCGCTTCCTCGACAGCGCCGGTGCCGTACTGTACGTCGGCAAGGCGCGCAGCCTGAAGAAGCGCGTCTCGAGCTATTTCCAGAAGGACCACGGCGGCACGCGCATCGGCCTGATGGTCGAGCGCATCGCGGCGCTCGAGACGACCGTGGTTCGCAGCGAAGCCGAGGCGTTGCTGCTCGAGAACAACCTGATCAAGGCGCTGGCGCCGAAGTTCAACATCCTGTTTCGCGACGACAAGAGCTACCCCTACCTCAAGCTCGTGTCGGGCGCCGCGTCCGGGGACGGGGGCGCGGCGGCTTCACGGTTTCCGCGCGTCGCCTACTACCGTGGAGCGGTCGACAAGAAGCACCGCTACTTCGGTCCTTACCCGACAGCCTGGGCGGTCAAGGAATCGATCCAGCTGATCCAGAAGGTGTTCCGGCTCCGCACCTGCGAGGACACCGTGTTCGCCAACCGTTCGCGGCCCTGCCTGCTCTACCAGATTCGCCGCTGCTCCGCGCCCTGCGTCGGCCTGGTGACGCCGCAGGACTACGCGCGCGACGTCGCCGACACAGAGCGGTTCCTGCGCGGCCAGACCCAGGAAGTGCTCGACGACCTGCAGCGCCGCATGATGGAGCACGCCCAGGCGCAGCAGTACGAACAGGCGGCGCAGTTGCGCGACCAGATCGGGTCGCTGTCGCGCGTGCTGCACCAGCAGGCGGTGGACGAGAGCAGCTTCGGGGCGACGAGCAAGGACGTGGACATCCTGGCCGTGCGCGTGAAGGGCGGGCGCGCCTGCGTCAATCTCGCGATGGTGCGCGGCGGGCGCCACCTGGGCGACCGCGCCTACTTCCCCTCTCATGTCGACGACGGCTCGGCCTGGAGCGAGGGCACGGCACCCGAGGTTGCCGTGCTCGAGGCGTTCATCGTCCAGCACTACGTCGACGGTTTCGTGCCGCCGCAGCTCGTGACGAGCCACGCCGTCGACCCGGCGCTGCTCGCGGCGATCGCCGAGCACAGCGGCGTCAAGCTGCTCGCGCAGCACCAACCGCGCGAGCAGCGGCGCGTCTGGCTCGAGATGGCCGAGAGCGGCGCGGAGATGGCGCTCGCACGGCTGCTCGCCGAGGAGGGCTCGCAGCGCGAGCGCACGCGCGCGCTGGCCGAGGCTCTGGGCCTGGATGTGCCCGATCTGGACACGCTGCGCATCGAATGTTTCGATATCAGCCATACCGGCGGCGAGGCGACTCAGGCAAGCTGCGTGGTGTACGAGAACCACCACATGCAGTCCGCGCAATACCGACGCTTCAACATCGACGGGATCAAGGGCGGCGACGACTATGCCGCGGTGCGCCAGGTGCTGACGCGCCGCTACGCGAAGCTGGCCGAGGTGCTGGCCTCGGGCGGCAGCGACGCGCGCATGCCCGACCTCGTGCTCGTCGACGGCGGACGCGGGCAGGTGGCGATGGCGCGCGAGGTGTTCGGCGAACTGGGCCTGGACCTGTCGCTGATCGTGGGCGTCGAGAAGGGCGAGGGGCGCAAGATCGGCCTCGAGGAGCTCGTGTTCGCCGACGGGCGCGCGAAGGTGTCGCTCGCGCCCGATTCGGCCGCGTTGATGCTGGTCGCGCAGATCCGCGACGAGGCGCACCGCTTCGCGATCACCGGCATGCGCGCCCGGCGCGCCAGCGCGCGCGTGGGCGGCAGCCAGCTCGAGGAGATTCCCGGCGTGGGGCCGAAGAAGCGCGCCCGCCTGTTGCAGCGATTCGGCGGCGCGCGCGGCGTGGCCCATGCGAGCGTCGACGATCTGGCCAGCGTCGACGGCATCTCCAGACCGCTGGCCGAGGAGATCTACCGTGCGCTCCATTGATCCCCCCCGAAGCGGCCTGGCGGCCGCCTCCCCCCCAGGGGGGCAACGCCAGCGGACCGGCGCAGCCGGATCCGCGGCGTGTGCTTGGCGACTGTGCGGCATGGTGATCGTGTCGACACTGGCCGGCTGTTCTGCGCCGCGCGGGCCTTCGTCTTCTGCGCCGCAGGCGCCGGTCGTGTCGGCGCGGCCGGCTGCACCGGCGGTGTCGAACGCGCGCTATCGCAACTGGGACGAGTTCCGCATCCACGCCGGGCGGCGCATCGTCGACGCGAACCCGAACGGGACCTTCACCGGCGTGGTGCCCGAGCCGCTGCTGGCGATTCCCGTGCTCGAGGTCGAGCTCAACGGCGACGGTTCGGTGCGGCGCATCCTCGTGCAGCGCCAGCCGAGCCAGGCGGGTGACACGGTGCAGCTCGCGATCGACGCGGTCAACCGTGCGGCGCCGTTCGGCGACGTGTCGCACCTGCCGCGGCCATGGAAGTTCAGCGAGGTCTTTCTGTTCCGCGAGGACCGCAAGTTCAAGCCGCGCGCGCTGGACCTGTAGCGGCTGACCGCTCGCTCGCTGCACGGGGGCCTCAGAGCGCGGCGCGCGGGCCACAGCCTGGAAGCGGCCAGGCGCCGGCCCGAGCGCACGCCAACGGCAGCGGCTACCATCAGCCCATGTTCTTCAACCTGCCGATGCTGCTGACCTGGGCGCGCATCGTCGCGATCCCGCTGATCATCGGCGTGTTCTACCTGCCTGTCGCGCCGGCGACGCAGAATCTGGTGGCCACGGTGCTGTTCGTCGCGGTGGCGCTGACCGACTGGGCTGACGGCTGGCTGGCGCGGCGGCTCAACCAGACCTCGTCGTTCGGCGCTTTCCTCGACCCGGTGGCCGACAAGTTCCTGATCTGCGCTGCGCTGCTGATCCTGCTGCAACTGGACCGCGTCGACGCCCTGATCGGCTTCGTGATCATCGGCCGCGAGATCGCGATCTCGGCGTTGCGCGAATGGATGGCGCACATCGGCGCCAGCCGCAGCGTCGCGGTGCACATGCTGGGCAAGGTCAAGACCGCGGTGCAGATGGTCGCGATTCCCTTCCTGCTGTTCGACGGCCGGCTGTTCGGCCTGCTCGACACGCACTGGTGGGGCACGGCGCTGATCTGGGCCGCGGCCGTGCTGACCATCTGGTCGATGGTCTACTACCTGCAGAAGGCGCTGCCGGAGATCCGTGCCAAGGTCCGCTGAAGCGCAGGCGCGGCATGGTGCGACGCTGGCGGCGATGCCCGCCCTGTTCGTGCTGGTCTGGAGCACCGGCTTCGTCGTCGCGCGCTACGGCATGCCGCATGCGCCGCCGCTGGGCTTCCTCACGGTGCGATATGCGCTGTCGGTGCTGGCCTTCGGCGCATGGATTGCCCTGTTGCGCGTGGCCTGGCCGCAGGGGCGCGCCCAGTGGGGCCACCTCGCGGTCACCGGTGTGCTCATGCACGCCGGCTACCTCGGCGGCGTCTGGGCGGCGGTCAAGGCCGGCATTGGTGCCGGCACAGTGGCGCTGATCGTCGGCCTGCAGCCGGTGCTGACCGCGGTGTGGCTGTCTTCGAGCGGCGGCGCGCATTCGGTGTCGCCGCGCCAGTGGCTGGGGCTGCTGCTCGGATTCGGCGGCCTGCTGCTGGTGGTGGGGCACAAGCTCGGCGCAGGCGAGGTCACGGTCTTCAACTTCGGCCTGGCGGTGTTCGCGCTGCTGTCGATCACCGCCGGCACGCTGTACCAGAAGCGCTTCGTCAAACCCTGCGACGTGCGCACCGCCAACGCGGTGCAGCTCGTCGCAGCGCTTCTCGTGACGGCACCGCTGGCCGTGCTGGAGGACGGCCGCTGGCAGCCGCATCCGGAACTGGTCGGCGCGTTGGCCTGGTCGGTGCTGGTCCTGACGCTGGGCGGCAGTTCGATGCTCTACCTCCTGATCCAGCGCGGCGCGGCGGCCAAGGTGACGAGCCTGCTGTATCTCGTGCCGCCCACCACCGCGCTGATGGCCTGGGCGCTGTTCGGCGAGGCGCTGTCGGGCCAGGTGCTGGGTGGCATCGTGCTGGCCGCGCTCGGCGTCGCGCTGGTCGTGCGCTCGCCGCGTTGAACCGCGACAATCGCCGCATGTTCCCAGGCTTCGAGGCTTTCGACGTCGCACCGCAGGGCGTGCGCATCCACGCCTATCGTGGCGGCTCGGGGCCTGCGCTGCTGCTGCTGCATGGCCATCCGCAGACGATGGCCATGTGGCACCGTGTCGCGCCGGCCCTGGCCGGGCGCTTCACCGTCGTGCTCGCGGACCTGCGCGGCTATGGCGACTCCGAGCGCCCGGCCGACGACGCCGGCCACCTCGCCTACAGCAAGCGCACGATGGCCGGCGACATGCTCGGCCTGATGCAGGGCTTGGGCTTCCCGCGCTTCGCGGTGCTGGCGCACGACCGTGGCGCGCGCGTGGCGCACCGCCTGGCGCTGGACCACCCCAGCTCCGTGAGCCGGCTGATGCTGCTGGACATCGCTCCAACGCTGGCGATGTACGAGGGCACCACCGAGGCCTTCGCGCGCGCCTACTGGCACTGGTTCTTCCTGATCCAGCCCGCACCGCTGCCTGAGCGGCTGATCGAGGCCGACCCCGAGGGCTACCTGCGCGACCTGATGGGCGCGCGCGGCGCCGGCCTGGCACCCTTCGCGCCCTCGGCCTGGGCCGAGTACGCACGCTGCATCGCTCAGCCGGGCACGGCGGCGGCGATGTGCGCCGACTACCGCGCAGCGGCGACGATCGACCTCGATCACGATCGTGCCAGCCGGGCAGCCGGTGCGCGCATTGCCGCTCCCCTGCGCGTGCTGTGGGGCGCGCGCGGGGTGGTGGCAAGCTGCTTCGACCCCCTGGCGCTGTGGCGCGCGGCGGCCGACCAGGTCAGCGGCCGCGCGCTCGACTGCGGCCACTACATCGCCGAGGAGGCGCCCCCGGAGCTGCTGTCCGAGGCGCTCGCATTCTTCGAAGGAGAGCATCGATGAGCCCCTGCACGGCCGCCCCGAAAGGGGCTCGCACCGCAGTGCGAAGCACGGAGGTTACCCAGTGAGCACACATCGCATCGCGGTGATCGCCGGCGACGGCATCGGCAAGGAGGTCGTGCCCGAAGGCCTGCGCGTGCTCGACGTCGCCGCACGGCGTTACGGCATCGCGCTGCAGCTGGAGCACTTCGAGTTCGCGAGCTGCGACTACTACGCGCTCCACGGCACCATGCTGCCCGAGGGCTGGAAGGACACGCTGGCACGTTTCGACGCGATCTACTTCGGCGCGGTGGGCTGGCCGGCCATCGTGCCCGACCATGTCTCGCTGTGGGGCTCGCTGCTCAAGTTCCGGCGCGAGTTCGACCAGTACGTCAACCTGCGGCCGGCGCGGCTGATGCCGGGCGTGCGCTCGCCGCTGGTGGACCGCGAGGGCCGGCCACTCGCACCCGGCGCGATCGACATGATCATCGTGCGCGAGAACACCGAGGGCGAGTACTCTTCGATCGGCGGGCGCATGTACGAGGGCACGCCGCGCGAGATCGTGATCCAGGAGACCGTGATGTCGCGCACCGGCGTCGACCGGGTGCTGAAGTTCGCCTTCGACGAGGCGATGAGGCGCCCGCGCCGCAAGCTCACCTCGGCCACCAAGAGCAACGGCATCTCGATCACCATGCCTTACTGGGACGAGCGCGTGGCCGAGATGGCCAAAGCGTACCCGGACGTGACGGTGGACCGTTTCCACATCGACATCCTGACGGCGCACTTCGTGCAGCGCCCGCAGCAGTTCGATGTCGTCGTGGCCAGCAACCTGTTCGGCGACATCCTGTCCGACCTGGGACCGGCGTGCACCGGGACGATCGGGATTGCGCCGTCGGCGAACCTGAATCCGACGCGGGAGTGGCCGAGTCTGTTCGAGCCGGTGCACGGTTCGGCGCCCGACATCGCAGGCCGCGGCATCGCCAACCCGATCGGCCAGATCTGGACGGCCGCGATGATGCTCGACTTCCTCGGCCACCGCGACGCGCACGACGCGATCGTCGCCGCGATCGAGCGGGTGCTGGACCCGGCGTCGGATGCGCCGCGCACGCCGGATCTCGGCGGGCGTGCGGGCACCGCCGATGTCGGTCGCGCGGTCGCGCTTGCTCTGCGTTAAGGCGCAGCCGCCGCCGCGACCTACAATCGCAAGTCAAGGGGGCAGGCTCGCCTTGACACTGGGAAGGGGCGAGGCTGTAATGACCGGGCCACTGCATAGGCGCGCGAAGTGCGCCTATGCAGCCGCGAGATCCACAGGCACACAACACCGCGCAGCCGGCAGCAGCGCCAACGACACGACGTTTCGAGGGGATCCCCAACGTGAACAAGACCGACATGATCGAGCACATCGCCAAGCAGGCCGACATCTCCAAGGCGGCCGCGACCCGGGCCCTCGAGGCCTTTGTCGGCGGTGTGAAGGCCACGCTGAAGAAGGGCAACAGCGTGTCGCTGGTCGGTTTCGGCACCTTCGCGGTCAGCAAGCGCGCCGCGCGCAGCGGTCGCAACCCACGCACCGGTGCGGCGATCAAGATCAAGGCTGCCAGGGTGCCCAAGTTCCGCCCCGGAAAGGCGCTGAAGGACGCGCTGTAGATTTGCTCGCTGCGCGGCACCCGCGAGGGCGGGGGCCGTGTGCGCGGGTGCTTAGCTCAGTTGGTAGAGCGGCGCCCTTACAAGGCGTAGGTCGGCGGTTCGAGCCCGTCAGCACCCACCATCGTCTGCCAGCACGGCTCGGCTAGAATCCCTGGCACTCCGTCACGGCCGCTTTCCGCGGCCGTGACCGCTTTGCGCCGCGACAACGAGGTCTGGTTTCATGTTCGAGTTCGTCCGCACCCATAACCGGCTGTTGTTCTTCGTACTGGTGTTGCTGATCTTCCCGTCGTTCGTATTCTTCGGCGTGCAGGGCTACAGCCGGTTCAACGACGCGAGCACGCTGCCGGTGGCGCGCGTGGATGGTCAGAAGGTCACGCGTGCGGAGTGGGATGCGGCGCACCGGCGCCAGGTCGATCAGATGCGCGCCCGGATGCCCGACATCGACGTCAAGATGTTCGATTCGCCCGAAGCCAGGCGCGAGACACTGGATCAGATCGTGCGCGAGCGCGTGCTGTTCGCTGCGTCGACACGGGCCCACCTGTCGGTCAGCGACGAGCGCCTGATGCGCGAGCTGCAGAGCATCCCGCAACTGGCCGCGCTCAAGCGCCCCGACGGCAGCTTCGACGTGGCCGCCTACAAGGTCATGGTCGAGTCGCAGGGGCGCAGCACGGAGGCCTTCGAGGCCGGCCTGCGGCAGGACCTCGCGCTGCGCCAGGTGCTGGGCGGCATCGAAGGCAGTGCGACGCCTGCCGCCGCGTCGGGCCGTGCGGCGCTCGATGCGCTGCTGCAGCAGCGTGAGGTGCAGGTGCTTCGTTTCGAGGCCAAGGACCAACGTGCCGGGCTTGCCCCGACCGACGCCGAACTCGCCGAATATCACCGGACCAACGAGGCCGAGTTCCGTGCGCCCGAGCAGGCGACGATCGATTACGTGGTGCTCGACGTCGATGCGCTCAAATCGCAGGTCAGCGCGACCGACGAGGACCTGCGCAAGTACTACCAGGAGAACGCCGCTCGCTACACCGTGGCCGAGGAGCGGCGTGCGAGCCACATCCTCGTGAAGGCCGCGAAGGAGGCACCGGCCGCCGAGCGGCAGAAGGCCAAGGCCAAGGCCGAGGCGCTGCTTGCAGAGTTGCGCAAGAACCCGGCCGGCTTTGCCGACATGGCGAAGAAGAATTCGGACGATCCGGGGTCGGCCGAGCGCGGCGGCGACCTCGACTTCTTCGGGCGGGGCGCGATGGTCAAGCCCTTCGAGGACGCGACCTATGCGATGAAGGCCGGCGAGATCAGCAACGTGGTCGAGACCGACTTCGGCTACCACATCATCCGCCTGGACGCGGTACGGGGCGGCGACAGGAAGCCCTTCGAGCAGGTGCGCACCGAGATCGAGGCCGAGGTCAGGAAGCAGCTTGCCGCCCAGCGCTTCGCCAAGGACGCCGAGCAGTTCACCAACCTGGTCAATGCCCAGGGCGACAGCCTGGATCCGGTCGCTGCGAAGTTCGGCCTGAAGAAGCTGACTGCGACGGTGCAGCGCGCGCCGCAGCCCGGCGCCACCGGCGTGTTGGCCTCGCCCAAGCTGCTCGAGGCGGTGTTCGCGAGTGATGCGATCAAGAACAAGCTCAACACCGAAGCCATCGAGATCGGCGCCAATCAACTCGTGTCTGCGCGCGTGGTGCAGCACCAGCCGGCGCGGGTCATGCCCTTGGCCGAGGTGCAGGCCCGGGTGCGCGAGCGCGTGATCGGCAAGCAGGCCGCCGCGCGCGCCAGGCAGGCAGGCGAGGCCAAGCTCGCCTCGGCGCGCACGTCCGACGACAAGTCGGGCCTGCCGGCGCCGATCACGGTCTCGCGCGGCGATCCGAAGGGCCAGCCTCGCGAGGTGATCGAGGCGGCCTTGCGGGCCGACCCGGGCAAGCTGCCGTTGTGGACAGGGGTCGACCTGGGCGATGCCGGATATGCAGTGTTGCGCGTGGCTTCGGTCAAGCCGCGCGATCCCGCTGCTGCCGAATACACCGAACTGCTGCCGCGCGTGGCCCAGGCCTGGGCTGCAGCCGAGACGCAGGCCTATCTCAAGGCGCTCGAGCGGCGCTTCAAGGCCCAGGTCGACACTGCGGCGGCGGCCGCGGTGGCGCCGGCATCGTCGGCCGTCTCCAACTGAGCACGCTCGTTATACTGCCACCCTTGACGGTGGCTGTAGCTCAGTTGGTAGAGTCCCAGATTGTGATTCTGGTCGTCGTGGGTTCGAGTCCCATCAGCCACCCCAAACAAATCAACGACTTAGCCACTGGTCGCGGCGGTTTTCGGGCACCAGAGAGTGCTCAAGTTTCCCACCGTGGGAATCGAGTGCGCCGCAGCGCGGCGAGCGCAATCTCTGACGACCTCGGCGACTCGCCGGCGCAGGCACTGCGGCCCACCGCCATTGGCGCTCTATTTCAGACCGACGGCGGAGCGTGCGATGCCATCGAGCATGCCATCGACCTCCTTCAATGCGGCCTTGGAAGCGGCTGAGCCGTCGGGGCGTGAGGTCCGCCTGTAGGCGACGTGGGTGCGGTCGGGTTGCTGAATCGTCGTGTAGACCGTGATCGCGTAGGGACACATCGCCACGTTCGCCGGATCGGCCTCCATCGCCTTGCGCGACAGCGAGGCGCTGCAGAAGACGAAGGCCTGCGCATCGACATACAGCTTGCGCGAAGAGCCGACATCCTTGCCGGTGCGCTCAATCATGGTGTTGATGTGAGACTGGTAGTCAATCACAAGGCCCTTGTTTTCGATGGCGGTCTTCAGGTCGTCGCGCACGTCCTCGAACTTGGCGTTCTTCGAGTAGGTCACGACTGGCGCGGGACCGGCAGCGATGGCGAGGGTGCAAAAGGCGGTCAGCGTGGCGAGAACAAGCGTGCGAAGCATGGTGGTTCCTCTTTGAGTGCTCATCGTGCGCCGACACTGGCGCCAGGCATCGATTGATCGAGTGTGCTGGCGGGTTGCTGGTCGAGCAGGCGATCGGTGAGTGCGGCGCTGGCCCACATCGCGATCAGCGTGACCCATGAGGTCAGCGTGAACACGGCCGCACCCGACAGTCCGACGCCGACCGCGCAGCCGCCGGCCAGCATGCCGCCGAAACCCATCAGCATCGCGCCTGCGATGTAGCGACGCATGCCGGGGCCGCCCTCGAAGCCCTCAAGCTTCAGTTCGCCGAACAGCGACGCGGCGATGAAGGAACCGAGGAACACGCCGGGCACCAGGCCGACGTCGAAGTTCAGCGGCTTGTCGGAGACGAACAGCACGCGATTCAAGACCTCGGCCGAAGGCCCGGTAAAGCTCAGGGCCTGGATCGGGTGTGGATCGAACGCGAGCCTGGACACGGCGTAGGTGAACCACCAGGCCGCCGCGATCGACAGGCCGACACCGATGGCGCCGGCCCAACCCCAGGCCGGCACCCGTTGCCGCCGCGCCCAGAAGATGGCTGCACCGAGCCAGACCGCACCGAACGCCAGCGCGCCGCCGTGGCCAATGCCGGTGCGGGCGATCAGATCGCGCGGCGTGCCGCCGTCGACCGTCCACCACGCCGAGATCGTCTCGCGCAGCGGCGACAGCGCGCCGGTCCATGCGGTCTGCGCGGTGACAGCGAAGATCAGCCCCGAAAGCAGCGAGCGCAGGTTGCCCTGCGCTGCGAGCACGAGCAGCCGGCTCGAGCAGCCACGCGCCAGGATCATGCCGACGCCGAACAGCGCGCCGCCGATCGCCGCGCCCGACAAGCTGCAGCGCGGGTGGCAATCTGGCGCGCATTGGCGGCGTCGAACCAACCGGCCCAGGCCAGTGCCTGCGTGCCGATCACGGCGCTGGCAAAGGCGAACAGGCACACCGTGAGCTTGCCGCCGCTCTGGTTGCGCGCGAACTCGATCACCGCCGAGCGCAGGCAGAAGCGCGAGCGCTGGGCAAGAAAGCCGAAGGCGATGCCGATCAGGAGCGCGCCGGCGGCCAGGCTGCCGCTTTCACCCCATCGTTCGAGCAAAGACTCCAGCATCGAGATGTCCCACCCAACCCTTTGACCATCAATGCCCGGGCAGTCTAGGTAGCCGGTGCGTGCGCTGCCTTGAGGGAGGTCAGCTTCGAGCGATCAGGCGGCTCGCGACTGGCTGTGCCGGGCGCGTGGCAGGGACGCGTCTGTCTTGTCATCACTGATCGCTTGCTCGCAAACGCGCCCGCTGCGCAAGCGCAAGCACGCTCGCGCAGTGGGACAATGCGCGCCGCGACTCTTGAGTGTCACTGCATGAATACCGACGCCACCCCGTCCCAGGACGACCCCGCCAAGCTGGAGATCTCGCTGGCCAGTGCGCTCGAGCTGTGCCGGCTCGGTCTGGCGACGATGATCGACATCCGCCAGTCCTTCGAGATCGAGATGAAGGGCGCGATCCCCGACACCGTGCACATTCCGATGTTCGAGGTCAAGCTGATGCTGGGTCACACGCTGACCGACGACGAGCAGGACATCCTCGACGCTGGCCAGCCCAAGGACATCGACGCGCAGAGCTTCTTCACGATGATCAACCGCCTGCACCATGGGCGCGACCACCTGCTGCTGTGCGTGTGCAACAGCGGCCGGCGCAGCCTGACGGCCGCATCGCTGTTGCGCTCGCTCGGCTACCCCAAGGCGCTGTCGGTGGCCGGCGGTTTCCAGGCCTGGAAGAAGCTGCAAGCACCGGCGGCGCCCTGAGGCTCAGGCGCTGCGCTCTTCGCGCCAGAGCATGAACTTGAGCGTCGCCACCGAGCCGGCGACGATGCCGGCCACGGCGATGAAGGAGCCGATGGCCAGCGTCGAGACGCCGGTCAGACCCTGGCCGATCGTGCAGCCAAGGGCCGTGACGCCGCCGAAGCCCATCAGTACCGCGCCGACGAGTTGGTTGCGCAGGTCCGTCAACGAGGCGAAGCCCTCCCAGCGGAAGTGCTTGCTGGCAACAGCGTAGGCCGCCGAGCCGAGCACGACGCCGAGCAGGCTGGCGATGCCGAAGGTGACGTGCAGTGACTTGTCGGTCCACAGCATCAGCAGTTCCAGACCGTAGGCCAAGGGGCCGACGAAACTCATCGACTCGACGGTGCGCGAGTTGGTGGCGAAGTAGCCTTGTTCCAGCGTCTCGGGGTTCTCGCCAAAACCGAGATGACCGCTGACGTACCAGCCGCCGACGACCAGCGCGCCGATCACCACGGCGCCGATGATCTGCGTCGGATTGGAGCGAAAGCGCCTGTCCTTGAAGACGAACGCCAGCAGCGCGATCACCAGTACGGCGGCCGTGGCGAGCAGCGCCGACGCCGCCGGCAGACCGGTCACCTTCGCCACGGCGGTGGCCAGGCTCTGGTCCTTCCACCCAAGAGCGGCCAGGTTGATGGCGACCGGGTCGAGCCAGCTCGCGCGCCATTGGCCGAACAGGCCCTTGAGCGTCATGTACGAGGCGATTCCGAGGAAGACCAGCACGACGAGCGAACGCACGCTGCCGCCGCCGACACGGACCAGGTTCTTGTTGGCGCAGCCGCCGCTGAGCGTCATGCCGACGCCGAAGGCGAGCCCGCCCACCAGCAGCGACAGCCAGGCCAGCGTCGGACGCTGCGCGATGGCCTTGGTCAGGTCGACCTGGCCGGTGTAGAGCAGGGCCGTCGCGCCCGCAATGGCCACTGCGATGGCCAGCAGCCACATGCGCATGCGGCCCCAATGCCCCATGTTGACGATGTCCGACAGCGCGCCCATCGTGCAGAAGTTCGTCTTGTTGGCGACAACGCCGAAGACGAAAGCGAGCGCGAAGCCGCCCCAGATGACGACGGCGGCCAAGTTGCCTGCGCTGGCTTCCACGGCGCCGCCTGGTGCGTCAGATGAACAGGCAGACGTCGGTCTCGCCGGCGAACTTCATGAACGTCGCCGCACCGCCGTACTCGATGCCGTCGATGAAGTCCTTCTTCTCGAACTCGAAGAGGTCGACCGTCATCTGGCAGGCGATGAACTTGACGTCGGACTCGATGCACACCGAGCGCAACTCCTCGAGCGAGGCCACGCCCTTCTTCTTCATCTTGGCCTTCATCATCGTGGTGGCCATCCATTCCATGCCAGGCAGCATCTGCACCACCACCGGCATCGGCACCGGCATCGGCATCGCCGGGTTGGCCAGCGGGCTGATGGCAATGCCGCTCAGATCCTTGCGCAGCAACTGCAAGCCGTAGAACGTGAAGAACACCTGCACCTCCCAGCCCAGCGCCGCGGCCGTCGAGGCCAGGATCAACGGCGGGTACGCCATGTCCAGCGCACCCTTGGTGGCGATGATCGCCATCTTCTTTGCCGGCATTTCAGGCTTTCTTGATGAGGAAGACGTACTTGCTGTTCTCGGTGGTCGAGGACAGCAGGGTGTTGCCGGTCTGTTCGGCAAAGGCCTGCATGTCGCAGACCGAACCCGGATCGGTGGCCACCACGCGCAACACCTGACCCGAGGCCATGTCGGCGAGCGATTTCTTCGTCTTGACGATCGGCATCGGACAGGCCAGCCCCGATGCGTCGAATTCCTTGTCGTAGTTCATCCAGGTCTCCATCGCGCGGTCGGGCCGGGCGTGTTACGCGGTCCAGGATCGGGCTTCGGCATACGCCGACGCATGGCGCCTATTACGAAGGTGTGGCGTCTGCGCGTCTATTACCGCTATGGGTGATGGCTCGTAGCCCTTGTGGGTAGGGTGGAAAATGGTAGCGGCAACATTGCGGCTCTCGCATCGAGTGGGGATTCCCCGCATGAGGATTCGTGTCACTGCCTTGACCTGGGCCCGTGCTTGCCGCTGCTGGTGCGGGTCGCGCCGCGGACGAAGAGCGGGCCAGGGACATCGTGCGGGGCAAGTGCTTCATCTGCCACGGCGCGGATGGCGAGATCTCGAGCCCGATCTTCCCGCGCCAGGCCGGGCAGCACGCCGCCGACTTGGAGCAGCTGTTGAAGAAGTTCAATGCTCGCGAACGCACCAACGACAACGCGGTGATGCACTCCGTGGCGTCCAAGCTGACGGAGCTCGAGGTCAGGGCCTTGTCGTCCTACGTCAGTGGCATGAAGTAAGCGCAGCGGCGTCAGCCGCAACGGCAAAGGGGCTGCGACGGCGGGCCCTTTCCTGCATCGATGCGCGCGACGCAGACGGTCAGCGAATCGGCCCAGATGTTGGCCGCCCTGGCGAGCGCGGCACGGCCCTCGACCTGGTTGGCTGCCGCCGAAACGCCACCCGAGCCGGGGACGATCTTGAGGGTCTTGTCGGCGGCGTGGTACGACGGTGACCGGCGACACGGCGCGTCGCACCGTGGTGGCGGCCGACAAGTGCGCACCGGCGCGATCCACAACTACGACGACCGGTCCGACCGCTATGTGATCCCGCACAAGGATCTGTCCCCAGTCAGGGCCGGCGATCGAGCGTCTGTTGGCGGCGCCTCAGGCGGTTTGTTTCGCGCCTGCGGGGTAAGCCTCGGGGAGGGCGCGGCGGGTTTGTACGGATGACCATGGGTTCGTAAATCGCTAATATTCGGGTACACAAATATCAAAATACAAAAGTCAATGAACCCAGAGGCGCGGGATCGGGTCTTCGAGCGGGCGGCCGAGATCTTCTCGCTGCTCTCGACGCCGACCCGCCTGCGCATCCTGCACGAGCTCTGCCAGGGCGAGAAGAACGTGAGCGAGTTGCTGCTGCACGTGGGTGCCAGTCAGTCCAACGTCTCGCAGCACCTGGGCACGCTCTATCGCAGCGGCGTGCTGGGACGGCGCCGGGCGGGAGCGCAGGTGTTCTACCGCATCGTGAGCGAGCAGGCGCTGTTGCTTTGCGAATCGATCTGCACCGAGCAGGACCGCCTCGGTGCATTGGGCCGTCGGGCCTGATCCATCAGAAGGAGAGACGTTGGACTCATTGCACAAGGCCTCCGGACGGCTGCAGAAGGCACCGGAGAACTTCCTCGACCCGGCCGGCGTGCGCCAGGTGTTCGCCGAGGCCAGGAGCGGCCGGCGCGATTTCATTCGCAAGGCGTTCGCGGCGGCGGGTGCGGCCGCCGCCGTGCCGATCGTGCAGGCGGCCGTCAACCCGGTGCCGCCCGCAGGCGGCGACGCCAACATCCTCGAACTGCCGCAGCACAGCAAGGGCCTCGGGCAGGCGGTGGCGACCGACGGCTACGGCAAACCGTCGAAGTACGAGGCCAACGTGCAGCGCCGCCACAGCCCCGGCCTGACGCAGACGACTCAGGCCTCGGTGTCGTTCGCGCCGCTGCAGTCGCTGTTCGGCATCGTCACGCCGAGCGGCTTGCACTTCGAGCGCCACCACCAGGGCTGGTGGGACATCGATCCGTCGAAGCACCGCCTGATGCTCAACGGGTCGGACGACTCGCTGATGCGCCGGCCGATGGTCTTCACGATGGACGAGCTGATGCGCCTGCCGTCGGTGAGCCGCTTTCACTTCATCGAGTGCGGCGCCAACACCGGCATGGAGTGGGGCAACGTCGCGGTGCCGACCTGCCAGTACAGCCACGGCATGATCAGTTGCAGCGAGTTCACCGGCGTGCCGTTGAATATCCTGTTCGACGTGGCCGGCGTGGACACCAAGCGCGCGCGTTATGTGCTTGCCGAAGGCGCGGACGGCTCGTCGATGACGCGCACCGTGCCGATGGAGCTGGTCGAGAGCGGCGAAGTATTCGTCGCCTACGGCCAGAACGGCGAGATGCTGCGCCCCGAGCAGGGCTATCCGCTGCGCCTGGTGGTGCCCGGCGTGCAGGGCGTGAGCTGGGTCAAGTACCTGCGCCGCATCGAGGTCGGCGACAAGCCCTACGGCACCAAGGACGAGGTGCTGCACTACGTCGATCTGATGCCGGGCGGCCTGCAGCGCCAGTACTCGAGCACGCAGGAGTGCAAGAGCGTGATCACCACGCCCTCGGGCGGCCAGGTGCTGCTCGACAAGGGCTTCTACAACATCAGCGGGCTGGCCTGGTCGGGCAAGGGCAAGGTCAAGCGCGTCGATGTCTCGGTCGATGGCGGGCGCAACTGGCGCAGCGCCCGCCTGGAGTCGCCGGTGATGTCGAAGTGCCTGACGCGCTTCAACCTCGACTGGGTCTGGGACGGAAAGGCCGCGCTGGTGCAAAGCCGGGCGATGGACGAGACCGGCTACGTTCAGCCCAGCTACAAGCAGCTGCGCGCCGTGCGCGGCAGCCGCTCGATCTATCACAACAACGCCATCCAGACCTGGCTGGTGCAGGACAGCGGCGAGGTGAAGAATGTCCAGCTGGCGTGAGTTCGCCGCCATCGTCGCGTTGCTTGCCGCCGGCACCGCGCAGGCCCAGGCCTTCCCGGGCGTCGGCCGCACGGCCACGGCCGCCGAGATCGCCGCGTGGGACATCGACGTGCGGCCCGACTTCAAGGGCCTGCCCAAAGGCGCCGGCAGCGTGGCCAAGGGCATGGAGGTCTGGGAAGGCAAGTGCGCGTCCTGCCACGGCATCTTCGGCGAGAGCAACGAGGTGTTCTCGCCCATCGTCGGGGGCACCACGAAGGACGACATCAAGAGCGGCCGTGTCGCTCGCCTGAACGACGCGGCCTACCCTGGCCGCACCACCTTGATGAAGCTGTCGACGGTCTCGACGCTGTGGGACTACATCAATCGCGCGATGCCGTGGACGCAACCCAAGTCGCTGTCCACCGAAGAGGTGTACGCCGTCACCGCGTTCATCCTGAACATGGGCGGCGTGCTGCCGGATGACTTCACCCTGTCGGACCGGAACATCGCCGAGGTGCAGAAGCTGCTGCCCAACCGCAAAGGCATGACGACCGACCATGGGTTGTGGCCCGGCGCCGGGATGGGTACGCGCAAGCCCGACGTGAAGGCAACGGCCTGCATGAAGGACTGCAGCGGCGAGCCGCGACTGGCGTCCTTCCTGCCCGACTTCGCGCGCGACGCCCATGGCAATCTGGCCGAGCAGAACCGGCCGGTCGGCGCACAGAAGGGCGCTGACACCAGTCAGACCGTGCCGAAGGGCGGGGCGGCCGAGGCAGCCGCGCCATCCGCCAGGCCGGCGGCGTCCCCGGGCGCTGGCGCCGCCGAAGCCGTCGCACTGACGCAGAAGCACGCCTGCGTGGCCTGCCATGGCCTGGACAACAAGATCGTCGGCCCAGGCTTCCGCGAGGTAGCCAGGAGGTACGCCGGCCGCGCCGACGCGGTGGCCTACCTTGCTGGCAAGATCAAGTCAGGCGGCAGCGGCGTCTGGGGCAATGTTCCAATGCCTGCGCAGGCGCTGAGCGAGGCCGATGCCAACCTCATTGCCCAGTGGCTGGCCGATGGCATGAAGAACTAGCGAGCTGGGCGTGTGTTGGCCCGTGCATAGCCCGGATGGGGTACGGATTCGCCCCCATCCTTCCAGGGATGATGTTCATTACGATACTCAGATCAAGGAGATCGAGATGCAGAACCGTCGAGAGATGCTGTCCCATTCGGCCAAGGTCGCGGCCATGCTCGCGGCCGTGGGTCTGATGCCCGGCCTGGCGCAGGCGCAGGCTGCGGGCTACAACACGGCCGCCTTCGCGGCCAAGACGATGCCCGAGCTGATGAAGGCGTTCGGCGCCGGAGCGCCGGCCGAGAGCAAGGACGTGACCATCACCGGCCCGGATATCGCCGAGAACGGCGCCGTGGTGCCGGTCGGCGCCGCAACAGCGCTGCCGGGCGTCAAGCGCCTGCTGCTGCTGGTCGAGAAGAACCCGTCGATGCTGGCCGCGATGTTCGACGTCACCGACGCGATCGAGGCCAACGTCTCGACACGCGTGAAGATGGGCCAGTCGTCCGACATCTATGCGGTGGCGATGATGAACGACGGCAAGGTGCTGTTCGCGCGCAAGGAAGTCAAGGTCACGCTCGGCGGCTGTGGAGGTTGAACGTGGCCCACCCCCGAAGCGGCTTCGCCGCTCCCCCTCAAGGGGGCACCGCCAGCGGTCTGGCAGAGCCAGATCCGCGGCGGTTGCTCGGCGAGACACTCGAATTGAACATGATGGACTAAGGAGAGACAGACATGGCAGATCCGATGCGCATTCGCGCCCAAGTTGCTGGCGACAAGGCCACCGTGCGCGTACTGATGAGCCACGAGATGGAGACCGGCCAGCGCAAGGACTCGGCCGGCAAGGTCATCCCGGCCTGGCACATCCAGGAAGTGACGGCCCAGCACAACGGCAAGACCGTGATGACCGCCCAATGGGGGCCGGCCGTTTCGAAGAACCCGTTCATGCAGTTCGTGGTCAAGGGTGCGAAGGCCGGCGACAAGATCAGCGTGTCGTGGGTCGACAACAAGGGTGACAAGCGCACCGATGAAGCCGTCGTTTCCTGAATTCGCGGGAGCAGGACCAGAACGATGAAATCCCTTGTGTTGGGCAGCACGCTGTTGCTGTCGTTGGCGGCGCTCGCGCAGACCAAGTCAGCTGCCGACGGCATTGCCGAGTACCGCAAGATGCTCGAAGACGGCAACCCGGCCGAACTCTTCGAGGCCAAGGGCGAGGCCCTGTGGAAGCAAAAACGCGGGCCGAAGAACGCCTCGCTCGAGCAGTGTGATCTGGGCAAGGGCCCGGGCAAGGTCAAGGGTGCGTTCGTCGAGTTGCCGCGTTACTTTGCCGATACCGACAAGGTGCAGGATCTCGAGTCGCGCCTGCTCACCTGCATGGAGACGCTCCAGGGCTTCAATGGCGCCACGATCGCGAACACGCCCTTCGGACGCGATGAACAAAACAACGTGACGGCATTGGCCACCTGGGTCGCCG
>Ga0209797_10000094_pt1 | contig 39016 bp, 34 predicted proteins | sample DOMMetBare3Fresh_2_FD_187472 | JGI IMG/M metagenome (GOLD analysis project Ga0209797, IMG submission 187472) | Wetland sediment microbial communities from St. Louis River estuary, USA, under dissolved organic matter induced mercury methylation -... | ecosystem: Environmental > Aquatic >... | reverse complement strand
ACCGCTCTCCGTGTTCTTCGCGAACGCCACCCCCACCGCATCGAGGCTTCCGTGCGTCGTCACCAGACTCGCCGTTTGATCGGTCGCCGACTCGGCGAGCCGCCGCGAGGCCTCGCTCAGCTGCAGCGCCGAGGCGGCGACCGCTTCGGCGTTGCCGAGGGTCCCCCCGATGACCTCGGTGATCCGGCGCGTCATCGCCACGAAGGCGTGGCCGAACACGTCGGCTGGCGAACTCGGGTTCAGCCGCACCGACAGGTCGCCCTCGGCGATCGCCGTGGCGACTTGTGCCCGCTCCTCGAGCGCCGAGATCATCCGGGCGAATGCGTTGCCGAACACGTCGCGGGGGGATCGCGGGATGACGCGAACCGCGGTGTCGCCCTGGGCGATGGCCTCGGCAGCGATCGACATGTCGCGCAGGTACGTCGTCATCCGCTGCAGCGACTGCATCAGCCGCCCCACCTCGTCGGCCGATCGGACGGTGATGTCCACCTGCATCTCCCCCAGAGCGAGCGCGTCCGCCAGGTCCACCGCCTCGCGCAACGGCTCGGCGACTGACAGGGTGATGAATCGCGACAGCCAGAGCACCGCCGTCAACGTGGCGAGGACGATCACGCCCGTGAGCGTCCAACCGATCCGTTGCTGGGACCGGGCATCGGCGAAGGCGGCCCGGATCCGCTGCTGGTCCGTGGCGGTGTTGGTCTTGAGCAGCGTCACGATGACGTGATGGCGCTGGCGCATGAGGCGGAGCCCCGTCGCCAGGCTGTCGCCGCCGGCGCCTGCAATGAGCTGCTCGGTCATCCGCCGCGCCAGCGCATAGTACAGGACGAACGCGCTCTGCATCTCGGTGGCGCGCGCGGTGTCGACCGCTTGCCCTTCGACCGCAGCATCGATCACCGCCAGGAAGGCGGAGCGGAGGGAGTCGGTGTCTCGAAGGCGCTCGAGATCGGCCGCGCCGGCCGCGTCCTGGAGCCCGCGCTGCACCGAGGCCAGCGTCTCCTGCAGCGTACGGCTGGCCTCCACCGACGGGTAATACGCGCCTTCGATCTGGCCCAGACGTCGCTCGTTCAGCAAGCCGAACGCCATGTTCACCAGAAGCACGAGGACGAATGCGACGGCGACGACGACCGAGAGCGTGACCATCTTGCCGTAGTACGGCAGACCCTCGAGCCGGCGGCGCCAGGAGTCGAGCATGAGTCCTCCGGACCAGATGATGACATGCGCGTGCGTCAAAGCCGGGGAGCTACCGGAATACGGCGACCAGAAGGAAAGCGGATGATCGGCCGTCCGACAAGGATTCCCATCCGACGAGAAGGTGTTCTTATCCCCGGTCGACGCTTCGCCCGATCCCCTGCGCGCCGGCCTAGTCGGCCAGCCAGGGCGGGAGCGCGCCGTCAGACATACTGGGCGAGCGCGCGGTGCTTTCGGACCAGCTCCGGGTCCTTGAACAACGAGATGAGCAGCGCCCCGGCGACGAACCCGCCGACGTGCGCCCAGAAGGCCACGCCACCCTCGCCCGGTGCCGCAGTTCCGCCGAGCAGCTGGAGCAGGAACCAGTAGCCCAGCATGAGGTACGCGGGCACCGCGATGCGGGTGACGAACACGAACAGCACCACCAGCATGTGGACCCGCACCCGCGGGTAGAGAATCACGTACGCGCCCATCACCCCGCTGATGGCGCCGGAGGCCCCGACCATGGGGACGATGCTCGACGGGCTCACGGCGGTCTGCATCGCAGCGGCGGCGACGCCGCAGAGCAGATAGAACGCCAGGTAGCGGAGCCGGCCCATCGAGTCTTCGACGTTGTTCCCGAAGAGCCACAGGAACCACATGTTGCCGATGAGATGGAACCAGCCGCCGTGCAGGAACATCGAGGTGACGGGCGCGTACCAGTGCCGCCCGACGCCGAGCACGCAGCTGGCGGTCGGACTCAGCGGGACGGTCGTCCCCGGGATGACCCGTCCCAGGTACTCCGCCGGGATCAGGCCCAGCTCGCAGACCGATCGGGCGAGCGTCGCATCGCCGCCCATTCCCTGGACCAGCACCCAGACGGCCGCGTTGAGCCCGATGAGCAGCATCGTGACGACGGGGGTGGCGAGCGTCGGGTTGTCGTCGCGGTAGGGGAACATGGAGGCAATAATATAGGGGGGCGGAGGGCCGGGATCGTCGCGCCCCGGGCCTCCGCCCCCCGAACCACGGATGGGCGCCGGCTACAGCGCGCGACGGCCCTGCAGCAGCTGCATGATGGCGAGTACGACTGCCACGACGAGCAGGATGTGGATGAAGCCGCCCAGCGTGTACGAGGTCGCCACCCCCAGCAGCCACAGCACCAGCAGGATCACCAAGATCGTCCACAGCATCGCTGCCTCCTCGAATTGAGGGCCTCGGGTTCGGCTGCCGACTGGCCCCATGATGCGAAGCCTGCCGTTCGAGCGTCGTGACCGGGGTCACTGGGGTATCATGTCGGCCATTTTGGCAGCTTTGCCGGGTACGACAGTTGCTCCCCCGTCCAGGCGTCGGCTGCGAACCGGCAGTTCGACAGGCCGGTTCACGCACCCATAGAACTCAGCGGAGTCCACATGGCTTCCAAGATCATCGGTATCGACCTGGGCACCACCAACTCGGTGGTCGCCGTCATGGAGGGGGGAGACCCCATCGTCATCCCCAACGCCGAGGGCGGGCGGACGACCCCCTCGGTCGTCGCGTTCACCAAGGACGGTGAGCGCCTGGTCGGCCAGGTGGCCAAGCGCCAGGCGGTGACCAACCCGAAGCAGACTATCTTCTCGATCAAGCGGTTCATGGGCCGCCGCCTCAACGAGATCACCGAAGAGGCCAAGCGGGTCCCCTACAAGGTCGGCGAGGGCCAGAGCGGCCTGTCCTCGGTCGAGATCGGCGGCAAGCGCTACACGCCACCTGAGATTTCGGCCATGATCCTGCAGAAGATGAAGCAGACGGCGGAGGACTACCTCGGCTACACGGTGGACAAGGCCGTCATCACCGTCCCGGCCTACTTCAACGACGCCCAGCGGCAGGCCACGAAGGACGCCGGCAAGATCGCCGGGCTCGACGTGCAGCGCATCATCAACGAGCCCACCGCCGCGGCTCTCGCCTACGGTCTGGACAAGAAGAAGGAAGAGAAGGTCGCCGTGTTCGACCTGGGCGGCGGCACCTACGACATCTCCGTGCTGGAGCTCGCCGAAGGCGTGTTCGAGGTGAAGAGCACCAACGGCGACACCCACCTGGGCGGCGACGACTTCGACCAGCGCCTGATCGACTGGCTGGTGTCGGAGTTCAAAAAGGACCAGGGGATCGACCTCTCCAAGGACCCGATGGCACTCCAGCGCCTCAAGGAGGCCGCGGAGAAGGCCAAGATGGAGCTGTCGAGCACCACGCAGACCGACATCAACCTGCCGTTCATCACGGCGGACCAGAGCGGCCCGAAGCACCTGAACCTGCCGCTCACGCGGGCCAAGTTCGAGCAGCTGGTGGACGATCTCATCCAGCGCACGATCCCGCCGATGCAGCAGGCGCTGAAGGACGCAGGGCTCGACCCCAAGCAGATCGACGAGGTCATCCTGGTTGGCGGTCAGACCCGTATGCCGAAGGTCCAGGAGATCGTCAAGGAATTCTTCGGGAAAGAGCCCCACAAGGGGGTCAACCCCGACGAGGTCGTGGCCATCGGCGCGGCGATCCAGGGTGGCGTGCTCGGCGGCGAGGTGAAGGATGTGCTCCTCCTCGATGTCACTCCGCTGTCCCTTGGCATCGAGACGCTCGGCGGGGTCACCACGGTGCTCATCGCCCGGAACACCACGATCCCCACCAAGAAGTCCGAGGTGTTTTCGACGGCGGAGGACAACCAGACGACGGTGGAGATCCACGTGCTGCAGGGTGAGCGCCAGATGGCGGTGGACAACCGCACCATCGGCAAGTTCCAGCTCACCGGCATTCCACCCGCTCCCCGCGGCATGCCGCAGGTCGAGGTCGGCTTCGACATCGACGCCAACGGCATCCTGCACGTCTCGGCCAAGGACAAGGCCACCGGGAAGGAGCAGAAGATTCGGATCGAGGCCTCGAGCGGCCTCAGCGATGCCGAGATCGACAAGATGGTGAAGGCGGCCGAGCAGCACTCACAGGAAGACAAGGCTCGCCGCGAGCAGATCGAGCAGCGGAACCAGCTCGACAGCCTGATCTACCGGGTCGAGAAGGACAGCAAGGAGTGGGTGGACCGGCTGCCGGCCGACAGCAAGAGCCGGCTGGACGCCGCCCTCGAGGGCGCCAAGCAGGCGCTCCGCGCCGGCGACCCGGACATCATCCGCAAGGCGCTCGACGAGCTCAACGGCGCGTATTCGGCGGCGGGCGCGACGCTGTACCAGAGCGCCCAGGCCCAGGGGCAGGGTCAGCCCGCGGGGGCCGCCGGGGCGGCCACCGGCGAGCCTGCGGCCGGGGGCAAGCCCGAGGACGTGGTCGAGGCGGACTACGAGATCGTGGACGACAAGAAGTGACGAAAGGGCCCTCCGGGCCCACGAGTCCGAGTCACCTGAGCGGAGCGAAGGGGGCATGCGCGGACGCATGGCCCCTTCACTTCGTTCAGGGTGACTCCCGTGCAGGGTGACTCTCGTGGGCGCCACACCGGCGACCGACACAACCGCCCGAACATCTAGGTATTATTAGGCAGGTCCGTGCCGTCCGATCACCACGCCTTGCCGAAGGATCGCTCGATGTCCGCACGATCGTTGAACTGGCTCAAGTTCGGTGGCCTGGTGGCCCTGGCATTCGCCCTCGGGCTGCTGTTCGCCGGGCTCCTCGATCTGCCGATCCGCTCCTCGGCGCAGGAACAGGAACGGCAGGCCTCGGCCATCGCTCCCGTGCCGGCGCCCTCGATACCGGCGGCCCGTCCGCTGCGGGACCTCAGCGAAGCCTTCGCCGCGGTGGCGGAGCATGTGAAGCCCAGCGTGGTCTACATCCGATCGCAGCGAACCGAGCACGCCTCCCAGCAGCCGCACATCCCGCCGGGCATGGAGCGCTTCTTCTCGCCCCGGTTCCGCCAGCAGCCGGAGATCGAGCAGGGCAGCGGCTCCGGGTTCATCGTCTCGGCGGACGGCTACATCCTGACCAACAACCATGTCGTCGAAGGGGCCGAGCAGGTCATCGTCCGGTTGCTCGATCGGCGGGAGTTCAAGGCCAAGGTCGTCGGCACCGATGCCAACACCGACGTGGCCGTGCTGAAGATCGATGCCAGGTCGCTCCCGCCGGTGGCGCTCGGCAACAGCGAAGACGCGCGGGTCGGTGAATGGGTCCTGGCCATCGGCAATCCGCTCGGCGAGGGCCTCACCTTCACCGTCACCTCCGGCATCGTCAGCGCCAAGGGACGCGCGTTGAGCGGCCTGCCGGGCCGGGGCCAGGGCAGCATCCAGGACTTCATCCAGACCGACGCGGCCATCAACCCCGGCAACTCCGGCGGCCCGCTCGTGAGCGTCGGCGGCGAGGTGATCGGCATCAACTCCGCCATCGCCAGCGAGACCGGGTTCTACTCGGGCTATGGCTTCGCCATCCCGATCAACCTCGCCCGTACCGTCATGAACCAGCTCATCACCGACGGCAAGGTGCACCGGGCGGCGCTGGGCGTCTCCATCGACAACGTCAACCTGAACGACGCGGCTTACGTCGGGCTGCCCGAGATCCGCGGGGTCGTGGTCAAGGACATCCCGAGCGACGACTCGCCGGCCAAGGCCGCCGGCATCGAGCCCGGCGATATCATCGTGGCGGTGGACGGCAAGCCGGTCGAGTACGTCGGCCAGCTGCAGCAGGTGATCGGCTTCCGCCGGCCGGGCGACGTGGTCAAGGTGGAGGTGGCGCGGAAGGGCGGCGTCCGCAAGACGTTCAACGTCAAGCTCCAGCCACTCAACGACGCTCCGCAGGTCGCCTCGGGCGACACCGCGGGCGACACCGACCGGGCGGACTCGCCGACGGGCGCCGCGATGAACCGCCTCGGCATCAGCGTGGAGCCGGTCACGCCCGACGCGGCACACCAGCTCCAGCTCCCGGCAGACGCCCGCGGCCTGATCGTCACGGACGTCACCCCCGGCGGCCCCGCCTGGGAGGTGTTGTTCGACGACCCGCAGCGGGGCGGCCCGGACGTCATTCTTTCGATCGAGGGCAAGCCGGTGCGGTCGGAGGCCGACCTCCGGAAGGCGCTGATGGCGGAGAAGCCCGGGAGCATCGTCACCCTCAGAATCTTCAATCCGCGGGCCCAGACCCGCCGCGTGGAACGCATCCGTCTCGGCGAGGGGAACTGACTCGGCGGCCCCCCCGGGGCCCCGAGTCATCCTGAACGCAGTGAAGGGGCCATGACCCGACGCATGGCCCCTTCGCGTTGCTCAGGGTGACGCTGGCCGGGGTCGGCATCACCGCCCCGTGCTGCTATGTTGGATTCGTGGCGTGGGATGATGCGCTCCTCCACGGGGCCGGTTCATCCCGACCGATCCGCCACCCATACACCGATCGGAGCACCGATCATGACCACCAGCCAGGAAACCGATTGGATGAACCACCCGGTGATCCGGGCCCTCATTGACCAGGCCGCCGGCCTCGAGGTCGAGGAGCGGGTCACGCTGGTCAAGGGCCTCATCCCGGGCATCGCAGACGCGCTGTCGGAGGAGGAGTACGAGCAGTTCGTGACGTTCATCCGGCTCAAGGGCGAGCGGTATCTCGAGGCCAAGGCCCACCCGGGCGAAGGACGCTCCGAGCGCCTGATCCCCGGCGAGCGTGACCTCGAAGGCCGCTGACCCTACTTTCACCGCGAGGCCAGCATGGACGAGGAACGATTCAACCTCTCGCTGCGGAGGCTGCTCAAGCAGTTCGGCGTCACCGCGCAGCGGGAAGTCGAGAAGGCGGTCGACGCGGCCCGGGCGTCGGGCGCGCTGGCCGGCCGGGGTGCCCTCCGCGCCCGAGTCACCATGGTGGTCGAGGGCCTGCCGACCGACATCGTGGTCGAGGGCCCGATCGAGCTGACCTGAGACCGATCGTTCGAACACCACGGAGAGCACGCCGATGGGGCGATGGACGCGCTGGGCCGCGGCGGTGGGACTGGGCAGCGGACTGCTGGGCTGCCGGGGAAGCGGCGAGCCGGACCGCGGGGCGGCCACGTCGGGCGCCGCCGACCCCGCCGGGCCGATCGCGGCTAAGGTGGCCGCTTACACGCCGGTTCGCCTCACTGCGGACCTGAGCGGGCTGAGCGATCGCGAGCGACGGATGCTCCCGCTGCTGATGGACGCCGCCGCCATCATGGACACCGTCTACCAGCAGCAGTTCTATCCGGCCAAGGACTCGCTTCGCTCGTCACTCGGCGACAGCGCCATGCGCCGCTTCGTGGACATCAACTACGGGCCGTGGGACCCGCTCGACGGCGACCGGCCCTTCGTGCCGGGAGTCGGTGAGCGCCCTCCCGGCGTCGAGCTCTACCCGCACGACATGAGCAAGGAGGAGTTCGAGCGGGCCGCCGCCGCCTCGCCGGCCGCGGCGCGCGCGCTCCGCAGTCCGTACACCCTGGTGCGGCGGGACAGCACCGGCGCGCTGGCGGCCGTCCCCTACCATGAGGCCTACGGGGCGCGGATGCGCCGGGCGGCGGAGAAGCTCCGCGCGGCGGCGGGGCTGGCCGACGATCCCGGCTTCCGCCGCTACCTCGAGCTCCGCGCGGCGGCGCTGGAGACCGACGACTACCAGCCGAGCGACATGGCCTGGCTGGACATGAAGACCAACACCATCGAGCTCGTCATCGGACCGATCGAGACCTACATCGACCGGCTGTTCGGGTACAAGACCGCCGCCTCGGCCTTCGTCCTCATCAAGGACAAGGCGTGGAGCACGCGGCTGGCACGGTATGCCTCCCTGCTCCCGGCGCTGCAACGCGGCCTCCCGGTGCCCGAGGCCTACAAGCGGGAGCGGCCCGGCACCGACTCCGACCTGAACGCGTACGACGCCGTCTATTACGCCGGGGATGCGAATGCGGGCTCCAAGACGATCGCCATCAACCTGCCCAACGACGAAGCGGTCCAGCTCCGCAAGGGCACCCGGCGGCTCCAGCTCAAGAACGTGATGCGCGCCAAGTTCGACCGCATCCTCGTGCCGATCGCGGAGGAGCTGATCGCCGACGACCAGCGGTCGCGCATCAGCTTCGATGCGTTCTTCGCCAACGTCATGTTCCACGAGGTGGCGCATGGCCTCGGCATCAAGCAGACGATCGACGGCAAGGGCACCGTGCGCGCCGCCCTGCGGGACCAGGCGGGCACGCTCGAGGAAGGCAAGGCGGACATCCTCGGTCTCTACATGGTCACCCGGCTGCTGGAGCAACGAGAGCTGACCGGCACGACGCTCGAGGACCATTACGTCACCTTTCTCGCGAGCATCATCCGCTCGATCCGATTCGGCGCCGCGGAGGCGCACGGGCGTGCCAATGCCGCCCAGCTCTCGTTCTTCGAGGAGCACGGCGCGTTCACCCGGGACTCGGCCACCGGCCGGTACCGGGTGGATTTCCCGCGAATGCGCGCCGCGGTCGACTCGCTCGGCAGCCGAATCCTGCGGTTCCAGGGCGACGGCGACTACGAGGGCGTGAAGCAGTTCATGGTGGCCCGAAGCGCGCTCTCGCCCACGCTGCAGGGCGACCTGGCGCGGCTCGGCGGCAAGGGCATTCCCGTCGATGTCGTCTTCGAGCAGGGCCCGGACGTCCTGGGGCTGGGCCGGTAGAGCATGGCGCGCTGGCGGCCCCCCGAGGAGCAGGTCGTCGAGGCCCCGAAGCCGAGACGGTGGCCGCTGATCGTGCTGCTCCTGGCGCTCCTCGGCGTGGCGGCGGCCGGGCTATGGATGATCCGGCGCCGGATGCGGCCGCCCCGGGTGGGAGCGTCGGCGACCGCCACGGATGTCCGCTCCGACATCACGATCGCCGGAGATTCGCTCGACGTGGTGGTGAGCTGGCGTCTGAGGGAAGACCCGGCCATGGGAATCGCCGACTCGGTGCGGGTGGAGGTGGGATTGGGGGACGGCCGGGAGTCAGACAACCGGGTGAGCGGAGCCGCCCGGAGCACCGACACGTTGCGGCTTCGCGCCCCCGGCCCGGGCCAGACCGCCACCGGGTATTCGTGTGTAGCGGCCGTGTACGGCTCGCGGCTCGCGCGGGAAAGCTGCACACCGTGGCAGTACGTGCGGCCCTCGGGCGCGCCTCCGCCCCCGCCGGCCGCACCCGATACGACCGCCAAGCGCTCCACGCCAATGGCGCCAAGCACCGCCACAACCGCGGCTCCCCCAGCCATCGTCCGGATCGTGGTCGAGCCGGACGGCCAACAGGTGGATCCGGACGTGGACGGCAAGTGCGCGGCGTGGCAACGGCGCTTCCCCAACCGCTCGGTTTGGATCGCCGTCAATCGCCAGGCGGTCCCGGCGTGCACGGGCCCGAACGGCAAGCCGACGGTGGCCCAGTTCTGTGCCTTTGCCGTGCTGGCGGACGGTCGGCGGGTCAAGCTGGAGAACTCGGTCAACAGTCCCTACTGCGAGCAGCTGTTCCAGGCATGGGCCCGGGAGCGGGTCTCCTGAGCCGCCTCCGCCGCGCGGGCGGTGCGCCAAGGGTGTAGATTGGGACGTTCGCGAACGTGGCGGAACTGGCATACGCGCAGGACTTAGGATCCTGTCCCGCAAGGGGTGCGGGTTCGACTCCCGCCGTTCGCATCCGGGCACGACCCCTCCTCGCTCCATCGCTCCAGGCCCTCCTCCCCTCATCGAAGACGCACCTCCACGGGAGACCACCAGCGGAAGGGCCATGCCGTCGCGGGGTTCCTCATGGCTCGCAGATGGGAGCGGCCAAAATTGACCCTGGGGACGACGCCAGGGTAGATTTCCCGCGCCATGACTCCAATCACCGTCGAGAAGACCGCCGAGGATTCGGCCTCCAGGTCGCTGAAGGTCACCGTGCCCGTGGATCGCGTGCAGGAGGCCGAGGCCAAGGCCCTCAAGTACTACGTCCAGCGGGCCCGGCTCCCCGGCTTCCGGCCGGGCAAGGCTCCCGAGGCGGTCGTCCGCAAGCGGTTCGGCGACGCCATCCGCCAGTCCGTGCTCGAAGAGGTGATCCGGGAGAGCTGGCAGACCGCGCAGTCCAATGAATCGCTCAAGCCGATCGCCGACCCATCCATCCGAAATCTCAAGTTCGAAGCGGGGAGCCCGATCGAGTTCGACCTGCTGGTCGAGGTCCGGCCGGAGCTCACGCTGGAGCGGACCGGCGGCTTCCGGCTGGAGCGGCGGGTCGCGCAGGTGGCCGACAGCGCGGTCGAGGAGCACCTGGCGCGGTTGCAGGAACAGAAGGCGACCTGGATTCCCGTCGAGGGCGCCAAGCCGTCACCCGGGCAAATGGTTCGCGTCGAGGTGGCGCCACTGGACGAGAGCCGCGCCGGCGCCGCGCGGCCGTACGATCTGGTCCTCGGTCAGAATCAGGCGATCCCGGATCTCGAAGAGCGGATCATGACGCTCCTGCCGGGCGAGCAGACCGACGCCGAGGTGAAGTTTCCCGACGACCATCCGGACGAGTCCCGGCGGGGCCAGACCCGGCGCGTGCGCGTCACGCTGCACGACGTGAAGCGGCAGGAGCTCCCGGCGCTCGACGATGCCTTCGCGCACGAGGTCGGCGACTTCGAGAACCTGGACGCACTCCGCGCCGCCGTCCGCCAGGACCTGGAGCACGAGGCCGCCCGTGAAGCCGACGCACAGGTGCGGCAGGTGCTGATCCAGCAGATGGTCGAGGCCAACCACGTCAAGGCCCCGGAGTCGCTGGTGCACCGGCTCCTGCACGGCTACGCCGAGATGTACCGCGTCCCCCCGGAGCAGCTGCCGCAGTTCGAGCAGCAGTTCCACCCGATCGCCGAGGCGCAGGTCCGTCGCGATCTGGTACTCGATGCCGTGGTCGAGGCCAACGGTCTCCGGGCCACCGAGGCGGAGCTGGACCAGCGGGTGGCCGAGTTGGCGGCGGCGCGGGGCGTCCCTGCGGGCCAGCTGTACGGCTCCCTGCAGAAGGCCAACCGGCTCCCCGAGCTCGAACGAGCCATCACCGAGGAGAAGGCGTTTGCCCATCTCCTTCAGCAGTCCACAATTGACGAGGTGAAGTCTTGACGATGGCCACGCTCTATCCGCCGTACATCATCGAGCGCTCCAGCCGCGGCGAGCGGACGTACGACATCTTCTCGCGGCTGTTGATGGACCGCATCGTGTTCCTGGGGGCGCCGATCAACGACGACGTCTCCAACATCATCATCGCCCAGCTGCTGTTCCTGGAGGCCGACAACCCCGACAAGGACATCTACCTCTACATCAACTCGCCGGGCGGCATCGTCTCGGCCGGCATGGCCATCTACGATACCATGCAGCATCTCCGGGCCCCGGTGAACACCATCTGCATGGGCATGGCCGCGTCGATGGGCTCGTTCCTGCTCGCCGCCGGCACCAAGGGCAAGCGGAGCGCCCTGCCCCATTCGCGGATCATGATCCACCAGCCGTCGGGCGGCGCCCAGGGCACGGCGGCGGACATCGAGATCCAGGCTCGCGAGATCCTCTACCTGCGCAGCAAGATGAACGCACTGTACAGCCAGCACACCGGCCAGCCGATCGAGACGATCGAGCGGGACATGGACCGCGACCGGTTCATGAGCGCCGAGGAGGCCAAGGCCTACGGGCTGATCGACAGCGTCTTCATGCCCCGCAAGGACTTGGTGCCCCACACGGACGGGAAGAAGGAGACTTGACGCTCCGGGTGACCGGGACCACCTTTCCGGCACCCCTCACCTCCATGGCGACGTGGCTCCATGTCCAACGACAAGCACCTCCGCTGCTCCTTTTGCGGCAAATCGAAGGACTCCGTCCGGAAGTTCATCTCCGGCCCGTCGGTCTACATCTGCAACGAGTGCATCACGCTCTGCAATGAGATCCTGGCGGAGGACGAGGAGCGCGAGGTCGCGGACAGCATCACCCAGGTTCCCACGCCCGCCGAGATCAAGGACGTCCTCGATCAGTACGTGATCGGCCAGGAGCGCGCCAAGCGGACCCTGGCCGTCGCCGTCTACAACCACTACAAGCGCATCAACGCCTCGAACGGCCGCGACAGCGACGTCGAGCTGGACAAGTCCAACATCCTGCTGCTCGGCCCCACCGGGGTCGGCAAGACCCTCCTCGCGCAGACGCTCGCCCGCATCCTGGACGTCCCCTTCACCATCGCCGATGCCACCACGCTCACCGAGGCGGGCTACGTGGGCGAGGACGTCGAGAACATCCTCGTCCGGCTGCTCCAGGCCGGGGAGTTCAACGTGGCGGAGTGCGAGCGGGGCATCGTCTACATCGACGAGATCGACAAGATCGCCCGCAAGTCGGAGAACCCGAGCATCACCCGCGACGTCTCCGGCGAAGGGGTGCAGCAGGCGCTGCTCAAGATCCTCGAGGGGACCATCGCCTCCGTCCCGCCGCAGGGCGGCCGGAAGCACCCGCAGCAGGAATACATCCAGATCAACACCAAGGACATCCTGTTCATCTGCGGCGGCGCGTTCGACGGGCTCGAGAAGATCATCGAGGCGCGCACCGGCCGGCAGCAGATCGGCTTCAGCGGCACCGAGCGGGCGAGCCCGACGGCTCCCAACACCGGGAACCCGTACGCCGAGGTCGAGCCGGACGACCTGCTCCGCTTCGGCCTGATCCCCGAGCTGGTCGGCCGCCTGCCCGTGGTCGTGTCGCTCGAGGCGCTCGACGAGGACGCGCTCATGCGGATCCTGATCGAGCCCAAGAACGCGCTCACCAAGCAGTACAAGAAGCTGTTCGAGCTCGAGGACGTCGGGCTCACCTTCGATCCCGAGTCCCTCCGGGCGGTGGCGGCAAAGGCGCTCAAGCGGGGCACCGGCGCCCGCGGGCTCCGGTCCATCCTCGAGACGATGATGACCGACATCATGTACGACCTGCCCACCCGGGACGACGTGCGCGAGATCGTCATCACCAAGGAAGCGATCACCGAGGGCACCTCGCCCCTGATCGTGACCGAGCGCGCCCGCGCCAAGCGGGAGGCGTGACGCACGGGCGGTCAGGCGGTCAGCCGGAACCCAGTCGCCACACCCGATCTGCCGACCCCCCGACCGCCGGTCCGGCTTCCCTCTCCCACCTGCCAGCCGAGTTCGTCGGATCGTTCCCCGATCCGCTGGTTCGGCTCACGCCCCCGCTGCCTGAAGTGGCGCTCATCGGCCGCTCGAACGTCGGCAAGTCGAGCCTGCTCAACGCCTTGACCGGCCGGCCGGGACTCGCGCGGATCAGCGGGACCCCCGGCAAGACCACGCTGCTCAACGCCTTCCGCCTGCCGGGGTTCTACCTGGTGGACCTGCCGGGCTACGGATGGGCCCGGGCGGGCCAGGCCGCCCGCGCGGGGTATCGCCGGCTGGTGGAGCGCTATCTTCTCGAGCGGCCGACCCTGGCCGGCGTCGTCTGGTTGCTCGATGTACGCCGCGAGCCGTCCAAGGACGACCGCGAGCTCCAGGAGCTATTGGCTCGGAGCGGGCGGCCGGTCCTCGTCGCGCTCACCAAAGCCGACAAGCTGAGCCGCTCGGCGCAGGCCGAGCGGACCCGGGCCCTCGCCGTGGCCCTGGGGTTGCAGGAGGATCAGATTCAGCTGACCAGCAGCACCTCCCGGCTCGGTATCGCCGAGCTGGCCGCCAGCATCGTCGCCGCCGTGGGAGACACCGAATGATGATCCTGCGCAGGCCGTGGGCCCTGCTGTTCCTGCCCCTCGCAGTGCTGGGAGGGAGCGCGATATCGGCGCAAGCGGGGGCGGGGGCCGCCGCACAACTCCCCCCCGCGGGCTACGGCTCCCTGACCCAGAACGACTTGGCGCTCCGGATCCGGACCGAGGACATCGACGTTCGCTTCGTGCCCCTCGACCCGCGAGTCACCCGCCTCCTGGCCCGGGACAGCTGGGAATCGTTGCGCTCGCTCGTCGAGTCCCGCCGTCCCGCCATCGATTCGGTGGCCGCGCTCGCGGGGGTCTCACGGCCCGGCCTCGCCCTGGTGACGTTCTTCGGGCAGCGGGTCAACGCCCGCTTCGACCCGCAGACGCTCACGGTCATGGTGCGGAGCCGCGAGTTCCGTCCGCTCGGCATCGTGCCGTTCAGCGGCCGGTTCACGTCCCAGCAGCTCGACGTCCGCGAGCAGGTGAGCGGGATCTATCTGTTCGAGGAGGATCTTCCGGTGAACGATTCGTTCACCGTGATGTACGCCGGGCAGGCCTCGGACGACTGGCAGGGAAAGCAGCGCGTGCTCGACCGCGAACGCGCCCGGGTGGCGCTCCGCGAGCGCGCCGACGTCCGCGACACGACCCCCCCGGACAGCGCCCGCTGAGGGGCGATCAGACGCAGTGGGACCGGAGCACTCCCGGGAACGGCCTAGGCGAGACCAGCGTCGCGGTCGACAGGGCGTCCGCCTCGATCCCCGTCCGGGCAACGACGGTCACCTGTCTGCATGCCGTGGCGGGCCAGCCGCTGGCGGGGTCCATGATGTGCCCCCGCATCGCCCGCCCGTAGCGCACCACCGACACCAGGTTCGAAGAAGTAGCCAGCGCGGCATCCCTGAGGCGGGTGGCCGCGATCACCGCACCCGGCCGCTGCGGATCGGCCACCTCCACCCGCCAGCCGGGCTCGCCGGGCGGCGCGCCCAGCGCCAGGCAGTCCCCGCTCACGTCGAGCAGCGCTCGCCGGATGCCGGCACCCCGCAGCACCAACCCGGCCCGATCGAGACCGTACCCCACGCCGATGCCGCCCAGATCGAGCTGCGTGGCCGCGCCCCGGAGCGCCACGCGCCGGCCGCGCACCTCGATGCGCGCCGCACGCACCGCTGCCCGCGCCTCCGCCAGCTCGGCCCGGGTGGGCTCCGTATCGCGCTGCGCGTGGAACCCCCAGGCTCGCATCAGCGGCTCGACCGCCGGATCGAAGGCGCCGCCGGTGGCCCGCTCGAAGCGGAGCGCCGCCTCGAGCACCGCCACCAGGTCCGCGCGGACCACGAGCGGGCCCCGGCCGGCTCGCTGGTTGAGCTCGGCGAGGTCGCTCGCGCCGTCGAACCGCGAGAGTACGGCCTCCACCCGCCGCAGCTCCGATAGCGCCGCCTGCGCCGCCTCGTAACCCTCGGTCTCCGACCCGGCGAAGAGCTGCAGGTGGACCGGCTGCCCCATCGCCCACGACCAGCGCTCGACCAAGACCTCGCCGGCCGACGGCCGGGCGGACGCGGCCAGCCAGCGCGGCGCCGCTGCCCCGGCGATCCCGACACCCAGCGCGCCGAGGAAGTCCCGCCGCCTCACCCGGCGGTCCTCGGTCCCAGCAGCTCACGGAGCACGAAGAACGACTGGGCGTAGAACGTGAGCGCCATGAGGCCGCTGGACAGCGTGAGCAGCCAGCTGAACCCCCCGTCCACGTATCGCATGAGCCACATGGCGGAGAACGACACGAGCAGGGCGGCGAACGGCTCGACGATGAGGAACCGGCGCCAGTGCTCCGAGGGACGCTCACAGAGCGCCAGCGCGACGCCGCTGAGGACGAAGATGGCCGCCATGCTCAGCAGGTGCGTGTGGGTGATGTTGAGCATCGCGGCGTACGACTTGGGGAACTTCATCGCGGCGTCGGTCACGACCGTCGAGTCCGAGCCGCGATACTGCGCCACGACGCCGGGCGGGGTCATGCCCGTCGTGTGGTGGATGAAGAGCAGGCCGGTGGTGTAGCCCACGAGCTGAACCACCGTCATCCAGAGCCCGAGCGCCCGCAGCGTTGGCGGTGCGTGCCGCCACGCCGGCCCACGCGCTCCGCTCACCGCAGCCGGCCCTCGGCGTGCCAGGCAGCGAGCTGGGCGAGAGCGAGCCGGACACCGCGCGTGACCGCATTGACGCTGATCGTGGCGCCGGAGACGTTCCGGATGTCCTTGCCCACCTGGAGCGGCGCGCCCGTCGTCTTGCCGCGGAACTGCTTCCGCCAGGGCTCGTAGGCCACCTCGCCGCCGTACGGCTCCCGGTACACCAGGATGTCCACGTCGCGCAGCGCGTCCGCCGAGTCCATGGCCACGAGGTAGGTGATGGGCTGATCCTTTCCCTTGACGTTCCGCACCTGCGCGAAGCCGAGCAGCGCGCCGTCGCGGGAGACGCGGTAGACGTCGGCCGAGTCCACGTGGACCGTGTCCACCTGCGCCCCCGGACCGTAGACGCGCTCGATCGACTTGGCGAGCGTGGCCGGCGGGGCGGACTGGGCGGCGGCCGGGGCGGCGAGCAGGCAGCCGAGCAGGAGCAGCCTGACCCTCCGCCTGCACGCGCGGTTAGAACTGATACCCCACCCCCAAGCCGAGCTGCTCGTCCTCGCCCACCCCGGCGCGGTTACGGCGGAGCTGGTAGTCGCCCTTGAAGACCACGTTGTACACCGGCTTGTAGGAGAGGCCGACGGTCGTAATGCGGCGGGCCAGCGCCTCGTCACGGACCACCCCGGCGGGCACGCCGGCCTGGGTATTGTACCGCTCGTGGCGCACGAACACGTTGAGCCGCTGGGACGACGACGGCGCGAGCGCCGAGAGCAGGTTGTAGGCGCCCTCGAGGTAGCCGCCCGCGATCCGGCTGCCGACCTGCCCGCCGTATGCGGCGTTGATCGCCTCCGCGTCTGCGAGGCTCACATTGGCCGCGACGCCCCGGAACATAAAGGGACCGACATCGTACCGCGCGTCCGCAGAGATCAGCGCGACCGCATTGTCGAACGTGCCGGTGCCGAGGGCCGGATCCTGCGCGGCGCTGCCGCCGTACCAGAAGGATGCGCCCAGGCGGAGCCCGGGACGCGCCCACTCGAGCCGCCCGGTGAGTGACGGGTTCGCGAAGCTCGCCTCCTTGCCCTCCTGGCGCCCGCCCCGGATTCCCGCGTCCGCGGAGAAGCCGCTCGCTACCAGCCCGTTGAGCAGGAAGACGCGGTAGTTGAGCCCCGAGGAGCCCGGTAGCGCGCCGACGAGGCCGACGCCGATGTCGCGCCAGGTGCTGGGGATGACGTTCCGGTCGAAGGACGGGCGCTCGACGCCGTTGAAGGTCGGCGGCTCGTGAACTTCGTTTATGATGCCGATCGGGGGGAGCACCAGGCCAGCGCGAATGGTGGCGGCGGGTGAGAGCGTGTAGTCGACGTAGAGTTGCTCCAGCGCCACCTCCCCGCCCTCCTCGCCGCCTTCGATCTTGGCATCTTCGAGCTCGAGCTCGGAGCGGAAGGCGATCCGCTCGCTGAAGGCGTGGGAGAGGAACACCACGAATCGGCGGACGTTCACCTGCCCCGGGGTGTCGGGCCCGGTGGCGTTGGTATAGTGGACCTCCCCGTAGCCGCCGATGGTGGTGCGTTCCGCCTCCTGGGCGGAGGCCTGCCCGAAGCGCAGCGGCGTGAACGGCAGGGCGCAGAGCGCGAGGAGGGCGAGGATCGGCGGGCGAACGCGCATGAGGCCTTCCGGGAGGAAGACTAGTTGAGACTGATTTTCAAGAAGAACGCCTACTACTTTATTCCCCATTAGCCCTGGTGTCAACTGCAGCCCCCACACATCATTCGACAGATACCGGTGCTGCCCTCATCTGAGACGCCCTGCGAGGCTCCCCATGGCCTATCTGCCCCTCCGGACGGTCGCCCTGCCCCAGGCATCCGAGCGATTCTTCGACGGCTGGCTGGAGCGGATCGAGGCCCGTCTGGCCGCACCCGACGCGGACTGGTACCGGATCACCCGGGACGTGCTGTTCGAAATCTGGTACCCCGGCCTCACCGACTACGACGCCCTGGTGGAGGACCCCGCCACGCCCCCGGGCACCCGGGCGGCGCTGCTCAGCCTCGATCCCCACAACGTGACGCTCGAGCCCGAGTACTACGCCGACGTCGACGCCCCGCGCTACGCCCGGGTGAAGCCGCTCCACTGGCTCTGGCAGAGCTTCGACCGGTCGCCGCTCGGCGGGGGCAATGTGCACCTCGGCGTGCGGTTCCGCCGGATACTCGCGCCCCACCTCTTCGCTCGCTGCGGCCGGAACTTCAAGTGCTTCCACTTCGTGGAGTTCTCCTACGGCTACAACCTCGAGGTAGGTGACGACTGCATCGTGCACCGCCACGTCCTGCTCGATGACCGCGGCGGCATCACCCTCGGCGATCGCGTGAGCATCTCGGACTACGCCAACATCTACAGCCACACTCACAGCATCGTGGACCAGAAGGAGGTGACCAACGCGCGCACGGTGCTCGAAAACGACGTGCGCATCACCTACCACGCGACCGTGCTGGCCGGCGTCCGCGTGGGCCGGGACGCGATGGTCGGCGCGGTGGCAGTGGCCACCAAGAACGTGCGCCCCTTCCACGTCAACGTCGGCATCCCGGCGAAATCGATCCGGGTCAAGCCCAACGCGCCGCCGGAGTCGTACGTCACCGAGCGTGTCGCCCAGCGCGATACCACGGAGCTCTGAGCTCTGCGCCGCCCCCGTGACCGCTGGTACACCTCGCCCTCGGCCCTGGTGGCCTGGGCGCTGCTCACGAGTGCCGCCCTGGGCTCGCTGGTCGGCGGCCTCCCGCGGCTCACCATGGTGGGCCTGGGGATCGCCGCCGGGCTGATCCTCCTGCTTGCCGCCTGGCGCAAGGAGTGGGAGGTGCCGCTCCACGCCATCGCCGCGACGCTGTTGGGCATCCTGGCATGGTTCGCCAACGACCGGGTCTGGTGGCTGGCCGTGGTCGCCGTGGTGAACATCTGCGGCAGCTTCTGGGTCGCCATCGTGCGCGGCCGGCGGCGCCTCCGGGAGTCCGAGGCCAAGGCCGAGCAGCTGGCCCGCCAGCTCGACCGCCGCATCAGCGAGCTCTTCTCGCTCCAGGAGCTGAGCTACGTCCTCTCCGAGTCGATTCAACTGGACCGCATCGTGGACCAGGTCGCCAAGTACGCCGGCCGCTTTCTCCAGGCCGATGGCGCCATCGTCGTGCTGGCCGACGACGAGCAGGGCCGGTTGCTGCGGGTGGCCGGCGCGGCAGGAACGCTCGAGCCGCTGGTTGGGCAGGTCACGGACGATCCCGAGACCGCACTCGTGCGCTTCGCCATTCAGCGGGAGCGCATCGAGGTCGCCCAGGGCGGCACGACCCCCTCGGTCAACCTCATCGCGGGGGTCACGGTTCGGTCGGCGGCGGTGGCGCCCCTCCGCTCGCAGGGCGTGACCATGGGCGCCCTCGCGGTCGCCGACCGGCAGGGGGGCCCCTTCACGACCGAGGACCTGTGGCTGCTCTCCACCGTCGCCACCAACGCATCGGTGGTGCTCGCCAACAGCCGGCTCTACGAGATCGTGCGCCGGAGCAAGGAGGAGTGGGAGACGGCGTTCAACGCGCTGGCGGAAGGGATCGCCCTGGTGGGACCCGGGGACGCGGTGCTGCGCGCGAACCGGGCGCTCGCCGCGCTGGCGGAGACGCCCGAAGCCGCGCTGGTCGGCCGCAGCTTCTGCAAGTCGCTCCCGGGGACGTCGGCGGCCGTGACCGCGCTCATCGAGGCCGCGCACCGGGGGGAGCGGCACGCGCCGGTCGTGGTCCGGATCGAGCGCACCGAGCGCGTGCTCCGGATCACCGCCGCGCCGTTCGCCGGGCGCGCGGGGCCGGGCCCCGTGGTCCTGCTGGTCGAGGACGTGACCGAGCAGCGCCTGATGGAGGCCCAGCTCATCCAGGCCGACAAGATGGCGTCGATCGGACAGCTGGTCTCGGGCGTCGCGCACGAGCTCAACAACCCGCTGACCTCCATCGCCGGCCTGGCGGAGCTGCTGCTCGAGCGCCAACTCTCCCCCGACTTCCCCCGCGAGCACCTCCGCGTCATCCATGACCAGGCCGAGCGGGCGGGACGGATCGTGCGGAACCTCCTGACCTTCGCGCGCAAGGGCGTTCCTGAAGAGACGCCGGTCGACCTGAACGAACTCGCAGCGCGCACCGCCCTCCTGATCGTCTACGAGCTCGAGCTCCACGGCATCGAGCTGGAGCAGGCACTCAGTCCGGAGCCGATCGTGGTGCTCGGCGACCGCCACGAGCTGCAACAGGTCCTGCTCAATCTCATCACCAACGCGGTGCAGGCGGTGAGCAGCCTACCGCCGGGCCAGCCCCGGAAGATCACGATCGCGACGGCCCGGGTCGACGCGGACGCGGTGCTCCGCGTGCGGGACACGGGTCCGGGGGTGCCGCCGCAGCATGCGTCGTACCTGTTCACGCCGTTCTTCACCACCAAGGCCCCGGGCCAGGGCACGGGCCTCGGCCTGTCATTGAGCTACGGGCTGGTCAAGTCCCACGGGGGCGTCCTGAGCTACGAGTCTCCGCCTGACGGCGGCGCCGAGTTCCGGGTCGTGCTGCCGTTCCACGACGCTCCCGCGGCGGCGCTCGAGGCCGAGCCCGCGCCGGGGCACCGGCGCGAGCCGCGCCGGGTGCTGGTGGTGGACGCCGATCCTGGCATCCATCGCGTGGTGAACGCGCTGCTGTCCCCGGAAGGGATCGAAGTGGAGGCGGCGCGGACGGGGGAACATGGACTGCGGCTGGTGAGCCACCGCGAGTACGACCTCATCATCGCCGATGCGGGGGCGACGACCGGCTCGGCGCAGCTCTTCGTGCACGCGCTGGTGGCGGCTTCGCCGGGTGCGGCCGAGCGCCTGGTGCTGACCTACGCCGGCCAGATTGAACCGGCCGAGCCGCTGCCGGACCGGCCGGTGCCGCGCGCACGGAAGCCGTTCAACCTGCGCGACCTCCACGCGCTGGCCTCGCAGGTCCTCGCTAGTAGCCCGCCGCGCTCGCCGGCTTCCAGGGCAGCAGGCTGACCCGCCCGCGCACGCGCGCGGCGGCGCGGGGTGCATCGGCGGTGGCCCAGTAGTTGCCTCCCGCCGTGAGATCCGGCGCGTCGATGAACCACCTGCTGGCTCGCAGGAACACGTTGCCCGTCACCTCGGTCCCGTGCCCCGCGCCATCCACCACCAGCCCGTCCCCCACCCCGTCGAAGACGTTGCCGCGCACCCGGCTGTCGATCGCACCACGCAGCACGATGCCCTGGCCCACCCCACCGAGCAGGTTGTCGTCGATCCGGAACCCTCGGCTCAGCGGCATGCCGGTGTCGGGCGCCGTGATGTCGATGCCCACCGGCGCGCCGAGCAGCAGGTTGGCCTCGAGGCCGGTGTCGCCGCCGTGCGCCACCTCGATCGCGGCCCGGCGTGCGCCGATCACCGTATTGCCGCGGACGATGCCGCCGCTCAGCCGGACCAGTTGAAAGCCGGTCGCCGCGCTGTCCGCCCGGTTCTCGAGAAAGGTCACGCTCCAGCTGCCCCGTGCCGCGAAGCCGGCCGCTCCCGCGAACGAGGCGTCATTGCGGTAGACGAGGTTACCGACTGAGGCCCGATCCACCGGCGGTTGTCCCGTCAGCAGCACGCCGATGCTCGAGCCGGTGAGATCGTTCTCGGCGATCGTGTTCGAATCGCTCCCCTCGCGAATGAGGATCGCGGCAGCCCCGCAGTCAGCCTCGGGCGCCGGACAGCGTCGGGTGCGCGCCGCCCGGTTACGGACGATGGTGTTGTGGCTCGACCGGAAGAGATGGAGCGCCCAGCCGGTGTTGTCCGTGAGGTCGTTGTCCGCGAGGTAGGAATCGTTTGCGTCCACCAGACCGATGCCGTTCTGGCCCCCGTGGGCGATGACCCCGGTGACGCTCACACTGGCGGTCCCGCGAAGCAGAACGCCGCCACCGTACGGAACGAACACGTCCGGATGCGCCAGGTCGAGCCGGTCGGTGGTGTCCGTGCGCTCTTCCGTGGAGCGCAGGACCTGGCGCCGGCTGCCGGAAACGTCGGTCCCGCTGAGCCGGTGGTTCCGCCCCCCTTCGAGGCGGATACCATACCGGTACCCCCGCACGATGCCACCGATCAGCGTTACCCCGTCCACACCACGGCTCGCGACGCCGACGCCCGTGTACCGCGCGGGGACCGAGTCGCCGCTCTCGATCGTCACCCCGGACAGGTCGATTCGCGTCCCCGAAGCGGCGGCGATCAGCACCCCGCGCTCGGCGGGATCGGCGATGCGGTACCGCCCCGGGCAGATCCGCACGTCGCCCTGCACCTGGGTGCCCGCCCGGGTGAGGCGGACACACGGCGCGGCCGCCCCCTCCGCCCGGACGATTCCCGCGCAGAGCAGTGCGGCGAGCGCGCCCGGCAGTCCCCCCAACCGGCGCGGGCTCACGGGCGCACCGGATACCCGCGCTCACGGAGATACGCACGCGCCTCCGGGAGCGTGGTGCCCTGAAAGTGGAAGATCGTGGCGGCGAGCACCCCGTGCGCCCCCGCCTCGAACGCATCGGCGAGGTGCTCGAGCCGGCCGGCCCCGCCCGAGGCGATCACGGGGATCGGGACGGCGGACGAGGCGGCCGTGATCAGCGGGAGGTCATATCCTGCGCCGGTGCCGTCGCGGTCCATCGAGGTGAGCAGGATCTCGCCCGCGCCGAGCGCATCGAGTCGCCGGAGCCAGTCGATCGCCTCGAGCGGCGTCTCCTCCCGTCCCCCATTCACCATGACCGTCAGGCGGCCGCCGATCCGCTTCACGTCCACCGCCGCCACGATGCATTGGGTCCCGAAGCTCTCCGCCAGGCGGGACACGAGCGACGGGTCGCGCACCGCGGCGGTGTTGATGGCGACCTTGTCGGCTCCCGCGCGGAGTGCGGCGCCCGCGTCGGCCACCGTGCGGATCCCGCCGCCCACCGTGAACGGAATGAAGATCGATTCCGCGACCCGGCCGACCATCTCGAGCGTGGTCTGCCGGGCCTCGTGGCTGGCCGAAATGTCCAGGAAGACCAGTTCGTCCGCGCCCTCGGCGTCGTAGCGCGCGGCCTGCTCGACCGGGTCGCCGGCGTCGCGGAGGGACGTGAAGTGAACCCCCTTCACGACCCGGCCCTCGGCCACGTCGAGGCAGGGGATGATGCGTCGCGCTAGCATACGCGGAGGACGTCTTCGACCGAGCCCGCCTCGCCTGGTCCGAGCAGGGCCACGATGTCGTCGAGCGCCCGCGCCTCGCGCGGCCAGGCGAACCGGCGGCGCGCCTCGGCGAGCCGCAGCCACTCGAAGCGGTCGTGCTCCGCTCCCGTCCGGACCGCCGCCCCGTGGGCGACGAACGCCGCGAACACCGGCACCAGCGCCACCTCGTCGAGGCGGTGCTGGTAGAACGCCTCCACCCGGCTCAGGTTGTAGAGCCGCTCTGCCGGCAGCCCGGTCTCCTCCGCCAGCTCCCGGCGGGCGGCGTCGGCCGGCGTTTCGCCCGCTTCGATGTGCCCATGCACCGTCTCCCAGGAGCCGGGGCATCGGCCGCCGGCGGCGCGGCGAAGCACCAGGCATTCGAGCGCACCACCGGCGCCCCGGAGCACGTACAAGTCGACCAGGGACACCCGAATGGACGTCACGGGCGCCACCGGGCGAAGGCGTCGAGCAGCTCGATCCCCGCCCGCTGCGACTTCTCCGGGTGGAACTGGGCGCCGATCACGTTGCCGCGGCCCACCAGCGTGGGGAACACCCGCTCGTACGTCCCGGTGGCCAGGATGTCCTCGTCCGGCAGCCCCCATGGGTGGTAGCTGTGCACGTGATAGAAGAACTGGGGCGCGTCGTGGAACACGGCTTCGAGCATGGCGTGCCCACGGCCCGCGGGCGTCGGATCCACCCGGGCCCAGCCGACGTGGGGCACCGGCAGCGCGGTGTCGAACCGGCGCACCTCGCCCGGGAGGATGCCGAGCCCGGGCACGCCCGGCGCCTCGGCGCTGGCGCCAAAGAACAGCTGCAGTCCGAGGCATATTCCCATCACCGCCTGCCCGTGCGCCGCGGCGTCCCGCACCGCGGCGCCCAGTCCGGTGGACTCGAGCGTGCGGGAGGCCTGCCCGAAATGGCCTACCCCCGGTACCAGCACGTGGTCGGCCAGGCGGACTTCGTCGGGGTCCGTGGTGAGAGTGGCGGCATGCCCGCCGGCCGCGAGGGCGCGGACGACGCTCTTCAGGTTGTTCACCCCGTAGTCCACCACGACGATCACAGGGCGCCCTTGGTCGAGGGTACGCCGACCACCCGCGGATCGATGCTGGTGGCGCCGTCGAGCGCGCGGGCGAACGCCTTGAACGCGGCTTCCACGATGTGATGCGGGTTGTCGCCGCGGATCAGGTCCATGTGCACCGTCAGCCCCGCATTGAGGACCACGGCCCGGAAGAACTCCGGCGTGAGGAAGACATCGTAGTCGCCGAGCATCTGCCACTTCGGGATCTCGATCTCGTAGCACAAGTAGGGCCGGCCCGAGACGTCCACCACCGCCCGCACGAGCGCCTCGTCGAGCGGCACCAGCGCGTCGGCGTAGCGGCGGATGCCGGCCCGGTCACCCAGAGCGCGCTCGAGTGCCAGCCCGAGAGCGATGCCCGTGTCCTCCACCGTGTGGTGGCCGTCCACGTGCAGGTCCCCCTGGGCCTCGACGGTGAGGTCGAGCAGCGCGTGCCGCGCCAGGGCCTCGAGCATGTGATCGAAGAAGCCGATGCCGGTGCGCACGGTGGCCGTGCCGTGTCCGTCGAGCTCCACGCGGACATGGAGGTCGGTCTCCTTGGTGGTACGGCGGATCTCCCCGATGCGGCTCACGATCACCTCGCGTCGAACTCTGCCTTCACTCCGTGGCCCCCACGATCTCTCCCAACGCCTCCCCCACGGCGTCCACGTCCTCCGCGGTGCCGACCGAGATCCGCAGGCACTGCGCCAGCTCGGCCGCGCTCGAGACGTCCCGGACCAGAATCCCGTAGTCGTCCAGCAGCCGGCGGAATACCTCGCGCGCCGGCTGCCGGTGGCACCGGATCAGCACGAAGTTCGCGGCACTCGGGTACACCGTGATCCCGGGCAGTCCGGCGAGCCGGCCCATCAACCGGTCCCGCTGCTCCACGATCAGCCGGACCCGCTCCTCGAGCGCCGGCCGGTGGCGGAGCGCCGCCGAGGCCGCCGCGAGTGTCACCACGTTGACGTTGTACGGCAGCTTGCCCTTGGCGATCTCCCGGGCCACCGCGGGGTGCGCCAGCGCGAGCCCGAAGCGGAGTCCGGCCATGCCGAGGGCCTTCGAGAAGGTCCGCAGCACCACCAGCCGGGAGCTATGGGCCAGGAGCGGCACCGCCGTGGGCCCGCCGAACTCCTGATAGGCCTCGTCGCACACCACCAGCGCCCCGGTCTGCTCCAGGACACGCTCCACCGCGCCCTCTGGCAGCGCCGATCCGGTGGGGTTGTTGGGCGAGTTCAGCACGACCACCCGGGCCCGCTCGCGCACCGCCGCCTCGATCAGCGCATCCACGTCGTACGCGAAGTGGGCGCCCAGCGCCACCGGCCGGTAGCGTCCGCCCAGGACGCCGGTGAGCAGCCGGTACAGGGAAAACGTCGGCGTGGGCGCCACCACGACGTCTCCGGCCTCCAGTGCGACGGACAGTGTGGCCTGGATCAGCTCGTTGGAGCCGTTCCCCACCAGGACGCCGTCTGCCGTCCAGCCGTAGTGCGTGGCGAGGCCGGCGAGGAGCGTCGGCGGGGCGAATTCCGGATAGCGCTGCCACGGGGCGGCGTCCGCCGCCGCGAGCACTTCGCGCTTCAGCTCCGCCGGTACGTCCCACGGGTTTTCGTTCTGGTTGAGCTTCCGCCGCGCGACGGGCGCGCTCAGGGTGTACGCGCTCTGGGCCCGCACCGCGGGCTTGATGAGCGCGAGCCCTTCCGCGCCGTCGGATGACGCGCCGGCCGGGTCGGCGGGCGCGTCTCTGAGCGGTCGGGTGAGAGCGTCGGTCGGGGAAGTCGGCGGGCGACTCAAGCGCGGCGGCGGCCGAGGACCGCCTCCAGCCGGGCGGAGAGGGCACGAGCGCGGAACGGCTTGGTGATGAAGTCGTCGGCCCCGAGCTCGAAGACGCGCGCTTCGTTGTCCTCGTCTCCCTTCGCGCTCAGCACCACGACGGCGATCCCGCTCGTGGCCGGCCGCGAGCGGAGCTGTCGCAGGACGCTGTACCCGTCGAGGCCCGGCAGGTTGAGGTCGAGCACGACGATGTCCGGCGCGTGGCGGTCCACCTCGTCGAGCGCCTGGACCCCGTCCCGCGCCTCGGCGACGACGTACCCCTCGCGCTCCAGCAGGTCCTTCATCACCCGGCGCAGCGCGTCCTCGTCCTCGACCAGCAACACCTTCGTCCCCCGCCCGCGACCCGACGCGGCCCGCTCGACTGCGCCGTGCTCGTCCACCACTTCCATCTCCAAGGTGAAATCGAGCGAGGGCACCGACGCCACCGTGGCCATCGGGGGCGCGGCCGGAGGCGGCGGGGCGCCCTCCGGGCGGCGCCCGACCTGAGGCGGCTCGGGCGGAGCCACGCGTCCCTGGTCTTGCGGCACGTCCGTGACGCGGAGCAGCTCCTCGAGCGTGGAATCGCCCGCGATGACGTGCCGCAGGCCGCTCTCCCAGAGCGACCGCATGCCGGCGGCCCGCGCCGCCTCGGAGATCTGGTCGGCGGTGGCGCCCTGCCCGATGAGGCGCTCGATCTCGCGGGTCACCGTCAGCACCTCCATGATGCTGAACCGCCCGCGATACCCCGTCTGGGTGCAGTTGCTGCAGCCGACTGCGCGGAAGAGAGCGGTGCCGGCGGGAATGAACCGGGCCACCCGCTCGGGCACCGGGTCGGTGGCCGGCTGCCGGCAGGCCAGGCAGAGCCGGCGCATCAGCCGCTGGGCCACCACGCCGCGCAGCGCCGAGGCGATCTTGTACGGCTCCATCCCCATGTCGACCAGGCGGGTGACCGCGTTCGGGGCGTCGTTCGTATGGAGCGTGGAGAGCACCAGGTGACCGGTGAGCGATGCCTGCAGCGCGATCTGCGCGGTCTCCTGGTCGCGGATCTCGCCCACGAGCACCACATCGGGGTCCTGCCGCAGGATCGATCGCAGCGCGGAGGCGAAGGTGAGCCCGGCCTTCTCGTGCACCTGCACCTGGACGATGTTCTCGCCCAGCCGGTACTCGACCGGATCCTCCACCGTGACGATGTTCACGCCCTCGCTCTGGATCAGCCGGATGGCGGAGTAGAGCGTCGTGGTCTTGCCCGAGCCGGTCGGGCCGGTCACGAGGAGAATGCCTTCCTTGGATGAGAGCAGGTTGCGGACCGACTCCTGCTCGTCGCGGTGCATGCCCAGCGCGTCCAGGCTCAGTGCCGTGGCCCGCTGGCTCAGGATCCGGATCACGACCTTCTCGCCCAGCGACGCCGGGAGGGTCGACACGCGGAGGTCCACGGGCTCGCCGTTGACCGACACGCGAGCGCGCCCATCCTGCGGCCGGAGCCGGTCGGCGATGTCGAGCCCCGACATGATCTTGATCCGCGAGATGAGCGGCAGGCCGGCGTTTCGGGGAATCTTCATCACCTGCCGGAGCACGCCGTCGATGCGGTAGCGCACGGCCACCCCGCCCTCAATGGGCTCGACGTGGATATCGCTCGCGCGGCTGGTCACGCCGTCGGCGAGCATCACGTCCACCAGGCGGATGATCGGACGCTGGCTCGCCTCTTCCGCGCTGGCCGCGACCTCCTCTTCCTCCTCCTCGATCGCGCGTACGTCGAAGTCGCCGCCGATCCCCTCGAGCAGCCGGCTCACCACGTCCTCGTTCCGGTACATCTCGTCGAGCCGCTGGCGGATGGAGGCCGGGGGACCGAGCAGCATCCGGACTTCTCGGCCCGTGACGAACGCCAGCATCTTCTCCGCGTCGATGTCGAACGGGTTCGCGGTCGCCACCTCGAGATACGAATCGGTCTGGCCCACGGGCACGACGTTGAAGCGCCGCACCACCTGCTCGGGCACGCTCTGTTGCAGCTTGGGGTCGAGCCGGGTCAGGTCCGCGATGGGAATCCGGAAGCGGGCGGCGATCGCCTTGAGGACCTGGTCGTCGCCGATCAGCTTGCGCTGTACCAGGACTTCCCAGAGCGAGGCGGGCGCGGATGCCGGCTCCTGGCGAATCCCTGCGACGGTCCCATCGGGCAACAGGGGCTCGACGGTGTTGACCAGCCATTCATCCGTGAACTGCATCGTTCGGCTCTGGGGATAATGAAGGATCCGGCGGGGGAGTCGGCGCGCGCCCTGAGGAAGATAAGGCGTCTACAACAGCCCCCACCAGTCCCGATTCACGTCCACCGTCACCCCGAACTCCCCGTCCCTGAGCCCGACGCCCGCCTCGACCCGGATCAGCCGCATGAACCACTCGAGCGCCACACCGGCCACCGGCCGCACGCCGTCGGTGGTAGCCCAGGGTAGCCCGGCGATCGGCCGGCCGGCCATGCCCGCGGCAAGGAACGGAGCCACTGTCATCGTCCGCCCGGTCGAGGCGAACGACCCGAGCGAGATCGCGGGCACGGGCACCTCGAAGCGCCATTCCACCTGTCCCAGGGCGACCTCCCGGCCGCCGAACGCCCGGAACGGCTCGCCGACGAGAGTTCCGCGGCCGCCGATCGCGAAGCTCCGGTGTGGCGGCAGTCCGTCGGTCCCCGCTCCGAGATAGAGGCGGGAGACGAGCTGGTGGCCGGCAAGAGTGGTGAGCCAGCGGCCCTCGAGAGTGGCGCGCGCGTAGTCGCGCGGGCCCTCGCCGCCCTCCACGCTGAGACGGCCCTGGAGGTCACGCCGCACCGCGATGCCCCCGCTCGCCCGCTCGAGCTCCACGCGCGCCACCCGATATGTACCCGACCCGAGGGCGGGATTCGGGCGGTAGCTGCCGGTCGCGGGCGTCGCGCGGACGCCCACGGACCGGCTCTCCTCGACGCCGGCCGACAGCCCGAGCGCCGTGCGTCCGCTGAGACGCTGCCGGAGAGCGACCGTGGCGGCATGAAGCAGCACATAGTCGCCGTGGTCGGTGCCTCCCTCCTGCGCCAGGAGCGAGTTCACCACCGGCGCGATGACCGGCAGGTCGCTGAGATCGCGGATCTGTCGGGTCGCGGAGAGCGTCACCTGGGTCGCGCCGAGGCCGGCGCCGATCGCCAGCCCGCCGGTGATCCGATGGTCCGACGTCCCGTAGCCGAGGGAGGGACGCACCTGGACCCGGCTGCCCCGAAGACCGACCACGCCGCCGAACCCCAGGGCCAGTCCCTGCACCCGGTTCACGCGGGCCAGGTCGCTCACCGAGCCCGCCGCGAGTCGCCGGGCCGGCAGTCCGCTGAGCGCCCGGGCGCCGGCGATCCGCTCGACCTCCACCCGGAGCGCGTCCATGTCCTGCCGGTTCACCGGGGTGGCGACCCCGGCGATCGCCTCTGCCAGCGGCGTGGTCCAGGTCGAATCGGCCGGCCGGGGACGGACCAGCCCCGCGATCGCGGGCCCCTGGAACAGGCCGTCGGCCAGCGGCGGGTTCAGGTCGTACCCTTCGATCTCCCACCGCCCGCGGATGATCCCGCGGGCCGGGAAGTCGAGCCAGCTCGTGCGCCGGCGGATCTCCACTTCCTGGCGGTAGGGCAGCCAGTAGCGCTGCTCGTAGAGCGCGTTCTCCAGGACGATGCTGATGTCCTCGAGCTGCGAATCCAGATACGCGGCCGGCGTGAAGCTGAAGCGGAAGCGGACGAGCTGCGCCGTCGCGGCGTCGAGGTAGAGCGTGCCGACCACGAGCGCGCGCGCGAACGAGCGCGGCCGCACCTGCACCTCGCGGACGACCGTCTCTCCCGCCGCGGTCCGGATGGCGAGCGAGTCGCCGAGTGCGAAGTCGTAGGCGTCGAGCCCCGTTGGCGAGAGCGGATGCGGCACGTCGCGAACTTCGTCGCCCTCGCCGATCCGGATGGCATCCCCGAAGTTGTTGGTGACGATGCCGAGGTGGTCCCGGTGGTAGTCGATGTCCGTCGGAAGGAAAGCGCCGTCGCGCCAGCCGAGGATGACCTGCTTGCTCCGGTCCGGTGCCCGCCAATACACTTCCACGCGCAGCTCGTCGGCCTTGACCAGCCGGGGCGGCTCGGTCAGCCCCTCGCCCACCTGCGCCAGGAAGAAGACGAACCCGTGCGCCCGGGTGCGATAGCTCCCAAGCGAGGAGTCCGCCTGCGCGGCCAGGCGCCCGGCGGCCGCCTGCCGCACCAGCTCGAGCGCCGCGGGCGCGTTCCAGTCCTGCGCAGAGAGCGGGGACCCGCGGGTGAGCAGAAGCACCAGCGCCGCACGCACCGCACGTTGCACCACGCACCTCTCACGCTGGCAGGGGATCGATGACGGGAATATCCCGGGGGCGATGGAGCCGGGCAAGCTGGCTCTGCCTGGCCGCGGCGGCATGCGGCGGTCGTGCCGCGCCCGGTGCCAAGGCCGTCGAGCCCTCGGCGGCCCGCGTCATTCCGCTCGCCTCCGCCATCGTGCTCGAGACGGCCGGCCCCCCGCCAGCCGACACCGCGGTGAGTTTCACGGCGGGTGAACCGCATACGATCGTGCTCCGCCATGGGCCACCCGAGAACGTCGTCTTCGCCGAGGTGAACTTTTCCGCGGAGGCCTTCCGCGCCGACAGCGGACGCCTCGTCGAGGTGGAGGTGCGGCCGCGGCCGGGCGTCTACGGCCTCGAGGTGCTCACCAGTGTGCCGTTCGGCGAGGGCGCGTCCATCGTGTTCAAGTACCCGCGCTACTTCTCCGCGCCGGCCCGCGCCCGTGGGGTCTACGGGACCGATGCCCTCTACGAGCGGGCGCTCGCCGTGGGCCAGCTCCTGCCCGACGGCCCGCTCCTGTCGCTGCTGCCCTCGACCAGGCCCGCCGCGGACAACCTCCGCGCCCCCCTGCTCGCGCCCGGGATCTACCTGGTGGCGGCTCCCCAGTGACCGCGACCTTCGACGCGTTCGCGGCGAGCGCTAGGCACGGCGGCGCGATGGTCCCCGTGACCCGCCAGGTGGTCCTCGACGGAGACACGCCCGTCTCCGCGTTCGCCAAGCTGCATCGCGGGCCCTACGGTTTCCTCCTGGAATCGCTCGAGGGCGGCGAGCGCTGGGCCCGCTACACCTTCCTCTCGACCGACCCGCGCGAGGTGTTCCGGTATCGCGGCCGCACCTGCGCCCGCTGGACCGCGACGGAGGGCTGGCGCGGTGTCGAGACCGAGCTTCCCCCGCTGGAGCATCTCGGCAGCCTCCTCCGCCAGCATCCGCCGGTGGACGTGCCGGGGCTCCCGCGGTTCACCGGCGGGGCCGTCGGCTACCTCGGGTACGACATCGTCCGCACGATCGAGTCGTTGCCCGACGCGCCGCCCGACGACCGCGACCTGCCGGACGCGATCATGATGGTGACGGATACGCTGCTCGTGCTGGACAACCTCTACAACCGCGCCACCGTGATCGCGAACGTCGAGGTGCCACCCGAGGCCGCCGACGTCGAGCTCCGCCGGCTCTTCGCGGCGGCGGAGGCGCGCATCGACGAGTGGGTCGGCCGGCTCGCCGCGCCCGGCACGATCCGTCCGCTGGCGCTGGAGGCCCCGAGGGCGCTGCCCCCGACGACCTCCCCGACTGCCGACGAGCGGTTCAGGGAGGACGTCTGCCGGATCAAGGAGTACATCGCGGCCGGCGACACCTTCCAGACCGTGCTCTCCCGGCGCCTCGACGTCGCCGCGCCCGATCCATTCCTCACCTATCGCTACCTCCGGGCGCTCAACCCTGCGCCATATCTGTATTATCTCCACTGCGATGACATCCAGGTGATCGGCAGCTCGCCCGAAGTCCTGGTCCGGGTCGAGGAGGGGGAGGTGACCCTGCGACCCATCGCCGGCACCCGGCCCCGCGGCGACACCCCCGACGAGGACGCGGCGCTCGCGGAGGAGCTGGCGGCGGACCCCAAGGAGCGCGCCGAACACCTGATGCTGGTGGACCTGGGCCGGAACGACGTGGGACGGGTGGCGGAATTCGGCTCGGTGCGCCTCACCGCCTTCATGACCATCGAGCGCTACTCGCACGTCATGCACCTGGTGAGCGAGGTGCGGGGACAGCTCCGGCCAGAGCTCGACGCCTTGGCCGCGCTGGCGGCCTGCTTCCCCGCGGGTACCGTCTCCGGCGCCCCCAAGGTGAGGGCAATGCAGATCATCGATGAACTCGAGCCGGTCCGCCGCGGCCCCTATGCGGGGGCCGTCGGCTACATCGGCTGGGGCGGCCGCACGATGGACACTGCGATCACCATCCGCACCTGCGTCATGCGTGGCGGCCGGGCCTGGATTCAAGCAGGTGCGGGCATCGTGGCCGACTCCGATCCCGCCGCCGAGTGGCGGGAGACCGAGGCCAAGGCACGGGCGGTGCTGCTCGCGCTCGCGTTCGCGGGATCGGCCGAGCATGCGTCACCCTGAGCGAAGCGAGGGGGATGCTGCGACGCAGGTCCCCTGCACTTCGTTCAGGGTGACTCGCGTCCGTACCGCTCCCTATATTGCGGCATGCCCTTGTACCGCCTCGTGAGTACGGCCGGCGACCAGACCTTCGAACTCCCCGAAGGCCGCACCCTCGTCGTGGGCCGCGGGGGTGCCAGCGACATCGCCATCTATGACCCGACGATCTCCCGCCGCCACGCCGAGCTGACCGTCGGCGCCGACGGCGTCCGGGTGAAGGACCTCGGCAGCTCAAACGGCACCTGCATCAACGGCGCCAGGATCACCGCTGGACGGCTCGCCCCCGACGACTCGGTGACCTTCGGGAAGGTGTCCTTCCGCCTGAGCGGCGCGGGGCCGGCGCCCCTGGTGCCGCCGCGTCCGGCGATCGCCGCGGAGGCGGGCCCGCCGGGGAGTCGGATCGTCCGCCAACTCGTGGTCAGCGGGGGCGTCCCTCCGGGCATCACCAGCCGCGACGGTCCCCCGGCGGGGAAGCTCCGAGCCGGTGCTACCACCGGGGAAGCGCGCCAGGCCGTCAAGCTGCAGATGCTGCTCGAGGTCTCCCAGAAGCTCTCCGCCGAACTCGACCTCGACAGGCTCCTCCGCACGATCGTCGATACCACCTTCGAGATCATGAGCGTGGACCGTGTCACCATCGTGCTGCGGAACGAGGAGACCGGGGAGCTCGTGCCGACGATCTCCCGCAGCCGCCTGGACGACGCCCAGCCGCTCCAGGTGCCGCGCTCGATCGCGGACAAGGTGATGCAGGAGCGGGTGGCGGTCGTGTCGCAGAACGCACCGGCGGACGCCCGTTTCCGAGGGCAGTCGATCCTGCTCCAGAATGTGCAAAGCGCCATGTGCTCGCCCCTCATGGCCTCGGCCGAGCGGGTGCTCGGGCTGCTCTACGTCGACAACCTGACCACCACCGACACCTTTACCGACGAGGACCTGCAGTTCCTCGTCGCGTTCAGCGGGCTTGCGGCCATCGGCCTCAAGAACTCGCGCTATGCGGAGCAGATCCGCCGCGAGGCCACCGTGCGCTCCAACTTCGAGCGCTATTTCGCGCCCAACGTGGCCGCCGAAATCGCGCAGCAGGACGGAGCCATTCGCCAGGGGGGCGAGCGCCGCCCGACGACCGTGCTCTTCAGCGACATTCGGGGCTTCACCGCGATGGCCGAATCGATGGGCCCGGACGCGATTGCCCAGCTCCTGAGCGAGTACTTCAGCGAAATGGTCGACGTGATCTTCGAGCACGGCGGCACGCTCGACAAGTTCATCGGCGATGCGATCATGGCGCTATGGGGGGCACCGATCGCCCACGCGGACGATCCGGACCGGGCGCTTCGCGCCGCGATCTCGATGCAACGGTCGATCGGGCGGCTCAACGAGCGGTGGGCGAGCCAGGGCCGCCCGGTGATCGGCGTCGGGATCGGCATCAACCACGGCGACGTCTTCGCCGGCAACATCGGCAGCCACCGCCGCCTGGAGTACACGGTCATCGGCGACGCGGTGAACGTCGCCGCTCGGGTCTGCGCCCACGCGGGCCCGGGCGAGATCCTGGTGACGGACTCCCTGCTGGGTGTGGTGAGGGATCGGGTGTCCTGCGAGTTCCTGCCGGAGATGGTGCTCAAGGGCAAGGCCCAGGTGGTGCAGGTCTACCGGGTGCGGGACATGCAGCCTCAGCTCACCTCCGTCACCGCCGCGGTGCCGCTCCGCCCCTCGAACCGATAGGCGTGACCGGCCCGCTCGAGCAGCTCGAGCACCAGCCGCAGCGGCAGCCCCATCACGCTGAAGAAGTCGCCGTCGATCCGCTCCACCAGCGCCGCCCCGTAACCCTGGATGCCGTAGGCCCCCGCCTTGTCCATCGGCTCGCCCGTCGCCACGTAGGCCTCGAGCATGGCGTCGTCTAGCCGGCGGAAGACCACGTTGGTCACGTCCGTCGCTTGATGGATCGTCTCGTCCGCCAGCAACGCGACGGAAGTCACCACCTGGTGGGTGCGGCCCTGGAGTTTGCGGAGCATGCGGAGCGCGTCGACCGCGTCGATCGGCTTCTCGAGCACCTGGTCCCGCACCACCACCGTCGTGTCCGCCCCCAGGACCAGGCTTCCCGGAACGCTCAACGCCTTCTCCCGCGCCAGCCGCTCCACGTAGTCCATCGGCGTCTCGACCGGCCGGCGGACCTCGGGAATGTTGGAGGGCACCACTCGCACGGGAATGCCGAGCATCTCGAGCAGCTGACGGCGGCGGGGAGACGCGGAGGCCAGGGTGAGAATTTCGCGGGTCACACGCGGTCCAGGATGAGGGTCACGGGTCCGTCGTTGTGGATCTCGACCTGCATGTCGGCCCCGAACTCGCCGGTGGCCACGTCGAGCCCTCGGCTCCGGAGCGCGGCGACGAAGCGCTCATAGAGCGGAATGGCGGTCTCCGGCCGGGCCGCGTCGATGAACGAGGGCCGGCGGCCCTTGGTGGCGTCGCCGTAGAGCGTGAACTGGCTGATCACCAGCACCGCGCCCCGCACCTCAGCCAGGCCGAGGTTCATCTTCCCCTCGACGTCCGCAAAGAGCCGGAGACCGAATACCTTCTCGGCCATCCAATCTACCTGCTCGGCAGTATCGCCGTGAGTGAATCCGACGAGCAGGCAGAAGCCCCGGCCGACGGCGCCCGCCACCCGGCCGTCGATCGTCACGGACGCCTTCGAGACTCGCTGGAGCACGACTCGCACCGGCAGGGTTCCCGTCGGGATCGATTATTGTTCCGTCATCGGACACTTCACGCGGCTCATGCCTTCCCCATAAAGATAGAAGGCATGGCTGCTTGGGAGACAGAATGGGTTCCGGGGACCGTTGCATCATTCCCGCCCCCCACCGGCCCGAGCCGGCGGCCTGGACGGACGACCGGCTCACCGCCGCATGGCTGGGGCACGCCACCGTGCTCCTCAACTTCCACGGCACCTGGATCCTCACCGACCCGGTGCTCGAGCACCGCATCGGCCTCGGTCTCGGTCGCGCCAAGGTGGGGCCCCGGCGGCTGATCCAGCCGGCGCTCGCCAAGCGCGAGCTGCCCCGACTCGACGCCGTCCTGCTCTCGCACGCCCACATGGACCATACCGACCTCGGCACCCTGCGGGCGATCCCTCCGCGCGTCCGGGTGGTGGTCCAGTCGGGCAATCGGGACCTCGTCCGCCGGTTCCACACGGTGGACGAGCTCGCCTGGGGTGAGACGACGCGGATCGGCGACGTGGAAGTGGAGTCGGTGGAGACCCGCCACTGGGGCGCGCGCATGGTCACCGACCGGCACCGGGGCTGGGGCGGATACCTGATCCGGAAGGGTCGGCACACCGTGCTCTTCGGCGGCGACACCGCCTACACCGACGCGTTCACCGCCCTCAGGCGCCGGGGACCGGTCGACCTCGCCATTCTCCCCATCGGCGCATACGACCCCTGGATCACCAGCCACGCCTCGCCCGAGGAAACCTGGCGGATGTTCCGGGCCCTCGACGCAGCATACCTGCTCCCCATCCATCACTCCACCTTCCGCCTCAGTCGCGAGCCGGTTCACGAGCCCGTCGCGCGGCTCCTGGCGGCCGCGGGCCGCGAGCGCCCGCGCATCGTCATCACCGAGGTCGGCCAGACCTGGTCCCTTCCGGTGACAGGATCGAGCGCGGTTGCCTGAGACGCAAACGCCCCCGGCTTCCCGGGGGCGGCGGCAGCGGGAGCCGGACCGACTACTCCACCGTCACCGACTTTGCGAGGTTTCTGGGCTGGTCCACGTTGCAGCCGCGCGCGACCGCCACATAGTACGACAGCAGCTGCAACGGGACGCTGGTGAGGATCGGCGTCAGCAGGTCGAGGGTGTCGGGGATCGTGAACGTGGCGTCCGCCAGGCGCTCGATCTCCGCGTCGCCCTGGTTGATGAGGGCAATCACCTTCCCGCCTCGCGCCTTCACCTCCTCGATGTTCGACACGATCTTCGAATGCACCGCATCCCGCGGCGAGATGAAGACCACCGGCATGTTCTCGTCGATCAGCGCGATCGGGCCGTGCTTCATCTCCGCGGCCGGATAACCCTCGGCGTGGATGTAGGAGATTTCCTTCAGCTTGAGGGCACCCTCGAGCGCCACCGGGAAGTTCACGCCGCGCCCAAGATAGAGCGCGTTGGCGGTCGTGCTGAGGAATCGGTCGGCCAGCACCTCGATCTCGGCGGACCGGGCGAGGATGTCAGCGATCTGTTCGGGAAGCCGGCGGAGCGCCTCGATGAACTGCCGCCCCTGCAGGATGCTCAGATTCCGCAGCCGCGCCAGGCGGAGCGCCACCAGGGCAAGCGCCGCGACCTGGCTGGTGAACGCCTTCGTGCTCGCCACTCCCACTTCGGGCCCCGCGTGCAGGTAGATGCCGCCTTCCACCTCGCGGGCGATCGTCGATCCCACCACGTTGATCAGCCCGATGGTGCGCGCCCCGCGCCGCTTGGCCTCACGGATCGCGGCGAGCGTGTCGGCGGTCTCGCCGCTCTGCGAGATCCCGATGACGAGGGTGCGCTGGTCCACCACCGGGTTGCGATAGCGGAACTCCGAGGCATACTCGACCTCGACCGGAATCCGGGCCATCTCCTCGAGCATGTACTCGCCGATGAGTCCCGAGTGCCAGGACGTGCCGCACGCCGTGATGACGATGCGCTCGACCCGCTTGAGCTCGTCGTCGCTCAGATTGAGGCCGAAGACGCGAGCCGTCCCCTCGTCGTCGAGCAGGTGGCCGCGGAGCGTGTTGCGGAGGCTCTCCGGCTGCTCGCAGATCTCCTTGAGCATGAAATGCGGGAAGCCGTTCCGCTCCACCATCGCCAGGTCCCAGTCGATCTGGTTCACCGGCTTGGTGATGCGCGTGGTCTGGAGGTTGCGCACCCGGTAGCCTTCGCGGGTGAGCACCACCATCTCGCCGTCGTCGAGGTAGACCACCGAGCGGGTGTACTGCAGGAGCGGCGAGGCGTCGGACGCGACGAACCACTCGTTCTCCCCCACGCCCACCAGCAGCGGCGATCCCTTGCGGGCCGCCACGAGCACGCCCGGCTCGTCGGCCGAGATGAATGCCAGGCCGTATGCGCCGTCCACGTCTCGGAGGGCCTCGGCCACGGCCTCCTCGAGATCGCCCTGGTAGAACTCACCTACCAGGTGCGCAAGCACCTCGGTGTCGGTTTCGGACTGGAAACTGTGGCCGCGGGCCTCGAGCGCCTTCCGAATGGCGTTCGAGTTCTCGATGATCCCGTTGTGAATGACCGCGATCCGTCCGGACTGGTCGGTGTGCGGGTGGGCGTTCGGGGTCGTGGGCGCGCCGTGCGTGGCCCAGCGGGTGTGCCCGATGCCAAGGGTGCCCGTCGGCATGCGCGCCTCGAGCTCCTGCTCGAGCACGCTGAGCTTGCCGGCGGCCTTCACGATCTTGAGGCCGCTGCCGTTCACCACGGCGATGCCCGCGGAGTCGTAGCCGCGGTATTCCAAGCGGCGGAGCCCCTCGAGGAGCAACCCTGCCGCCTGCCTGGGTCCGATGTAGCCGACGATGCCACACATCAGGGCATGAACCTCACTGCAGGAGTTCGCGAGCCGCCGCGACGAGCGACTCGGCGTCGGCCGGCGTCGGTGCTTCGGCGATGAGCCGGACGATCGGCTCCGTACCGGACGGTCGGACGTGGAGCCAGCGGTCCCGCCAGGAGAGCCGGAGCCCATCCCGCTCGTCGGCCTCCGCATCCTTGAACCGCGCCCGGAGTCGCTCGTAGATCGGCGCGAGCCGCGGCCCGCGCGGGCCCTTCGCCTTGACGATGGCATACCGGGGGGACGACGCCACCAGCTCCGACACCGTTAGTCCATTCGTGGCAAGAAGATGCAAGATCAAGGCCACGCCCAGCGGAGCGTCGCGCCCGAGGTGCAGGGCCGGGAGTATCACGCCGCCGTTCCCCTCGCCGCCGATGACCGCACCCTCCTCTCGAATGGTACGGGCCACGTTGGCTTCACCTACCGGTGCCCGGACCAGGCGGGCGCCGGCAGCCCGCGCCGCATCCTCCACCACCAGGCTGGTCGAGAGGTTTGCCACCACGATGGGGCTTTTTGCCTCAGTGATGTGTCCATCCAACACCGCGCGGACCGCGAATGCCAGCGTGTAATCCTCCCCGATCGGTTGCCCGTGCTCGTCCACGAGCGCGAGCCGGTCCACATCCGGGTCGACCGCCAGGCCCACGGCGGCTCCGCTCCGGCGCACCAGCTCGCCCAGCTCGCCCAGATTTTCGGGCACCGGCTCGGGCGGCCGCGGAAAGCGGCCATCGGGCTCGATGTTGATGGCACTCACGCGGCAACCCAGGCGCTCGAGCAGCGCCGGGATCGCGGAGGCCCCGGCCCCGCGCACGCAGTCGAGCGCCACGTGGAATGCGCGGGCCCGGATCGCCCTGAGGTCGATCATGGGCAGGGCGAGCACCGCGTCGAGATGTCGCGCCACCGCGCCGGGGTCCTCGCGGCGCTCGCCGATGCCGTCCCAGCCCATGCGCGGCGGCCCCTCCTCCGCCAGCGCCCTCACCCGCGCGCCGGCCTCCGCATCGAGATAGACGCCGTCGGGCCCCACGAACTTGAGCGCGTTCCACTCGATCGGATTGTGACTGGCCGTGATGATCAGGCCCGCACCCGCATGGTG
>Ga0209797_10000093_pt1 | contig 39072 bp, 40 predicted proteins | sample DOMMetBare3Fresh_2_FD_187472 | JGI IMG/M metagenome (GOLD analysis project Ga0209797, IMG submission 187472) | Wetland sediment microbial communities from St. Louis River estuary, USA, under dissolved organic matter induced mercury methylation -... | ecosystem: Environmental > Aquatic >... | reverse complement strand
TGGCGGCAGGCGCCAAGCGGCTGCACGATCTCAACAAGAGCGGAGGATGGCTCGTCTTATTCACCGGCGGGCCAGCCCTGCTGATAGCGGCGTTTGTGGCCTATGTGGGAGGCGCAGCGGGCGCCGCAATTCTGGCTGGGCAGGCGCCCAGCGATGCGGACCTCCTGCGGATTGGCGGCGCCGCGATCGTCATGGGCCTGATCTGGCTTGTGCTCGTTATCTGGTATCTGATCTGGCTCGGCTGCCTGCGTGGCACGGTCGGCGCCAATCGGTTCGGGTCGGACCCGCTCGAAGGGAAAATCTAAACGCCTCGGCGCGTTGACGAGCCCATCAGCGGCGGCTAAAGCCCCGTGGCCATGGCCGCCGATCCGCTTGCACTTGCCTCTGAGCTTCTCCGCTGCCCGTCGGTGACGCCGGCGGAGGGTGGTGCTCTTTCGGTGCTTGAGCGCGCGCTCAAGGGCGCAGGTTTTGCGGTCCACCGCCCGACCTTTACGGAGGCTGGGACCGCACCGATCGAGAATCTTTATGCCCGGATCGGGACCGGAGCGCCCCACATCACCTTCGCGGGCCATACCGACGTGGTGCCCCCCGGTGACGAAGCGACCTGGCGCCACCCGCCGTTTGCCGGCACGATCGAAAGCGGCACGCTCTACGGCCGCGGCGCGGTTGACATGAAGGGCGCGCTCGCCTGCGCGGTCGCCGCCTCGATCGACCACCTCGCCGCCCGCGGCGGCAAGCCGACAGGCTCGATCTCGTTCCTCGTCACCGGCGACGAGGAAGGCATTGCGGTCAATGGCACCGTGAAGCTGATGCAATGGGCGAAGCAGCGCGGCGAAACCTTTGACCACTGCCTGCTGGGCGAGCCCAGCAATGCAACGACAGTCGGCGACACCATCAAGGTCGGCCGGCGTGGCTCGCTCAACGGCACGCTCGTGGTCGCCGGCAAGCAGGGCCACGTCGCCTATCCGGAGCGGGCCGAGAATCCGGTGCGCGGGCTGGTGACGCTGATGTCGGCCTTGATGGCGGAGCCGCTCGATCATGGCTCGGCGAATTTCGGTCCCTCAAACCTCGAGTTCACCTCGATCGACATCGGCAACACGACCGTCAACCTGATTCCGAACGAAGCCCGCGCGCGCTTCAACATCCGCTTCAACGACTGCCACACCCAGAGCTCGCTGCGCCTGCTGATCGAGACGCGGGCGCGGACGGCGGCGGGCGAGCGGCTGCGTTGGCATATCGACTGGCAGCCGTCGAACGCGGATTCGTTCGTAACCAGCCCAGGCCCGTTTCTCGATCTGGTGGTGGGCGCGATCGCCGAGGTCACCGGGCGAAGACCGACGCTGTCGACCACCGGCGGCACGTCGGATGCGCGCTTTATCAAGAACTATTGCCCGGTGCTGGAGTTCGGCCTGGTCGGGCAAACCATGCATCAGGTCGACGAGCACACGGCGGTTGCCGATCTCGCAACCCTGACCGCGATTTACCGGCGAATTCTGGATCGGTATTTCGGCTGAGGAAGGGCTGTCGTCCGCAAGACGCTGCCGCATTCCGCCCTCTCATCGCGTCAGTAATCCACCCGCACCAGATAGAGCCCCTCGGGCGGCGCGACCGGCGCGCAGGCGGTGCGGTCGCGCGCCGCGAGCGCGGCGGAGAGGTCATCGGCGCACCAACGCCCCTCGCCCACGAACGCGAGCGCGCCGACCATCGAGCGCACCTGCGTGTGCAGGAACGAGCGCGCCGATGCGTCAATGCGCAGCTCCTCGCCGTCGCGCACGACATCGAGCCGGTCGAGCGTCTTCACCGGTGACTTTGCCTGGCAGTCGATGTGGCGGAAGGTCGTGAAGTCGTGCCGGCCGACGAGGCGTTGCGCTGCCGCGTGCATCGCCGCGTGATCGAGCGGCCGCGGCAGCCGCCAGGCACGCCCGCGATCGAGCGCGAGATCGGCACGCCGGTTGACGATGCGATAGCGGTAGTGCCGCTTGATCGCCGAGAAGCGCGCGTCGAAAGCGTCCGCCACCTTCTCGGCCGCCAGCACCACCACCGGCTGCGGCCGCAGATGCGCCGTGATGGCGTCGCGCACCGTATCGGCGTCCCAGTCCTTGGCAAGATCGATATGCGCCACCTGGCCGAGCGCGTGGACGCCCGCGTCGGTGCGCCCGGCGCCGCCGACCTTGACCCGCTCGCCGCAGAACCCCTCGATCGCCGAGATCAGCGCGCCCTGGACCGAGGGCGCGGCCCCTTGCACCTGCCAGCCGACGAACGGCCCGCCGTCATATTCGATCGTGAGCTTGTAGCGGGGCATGACAATCAGCCGAGGCCATCGAACGCGGCAGGATAACAGACCTTGCCTCGGCGCGGCGCGTCAGCCGCGAGGCGGAGGCCCATGAAATGCGGGCCCTGGTAGGGCGACGCGAACGCGCGTGCGTCCTCCACCGAAAAGCCAAAGCGGCCATAGAACGCCGGATCGCCCAGCACAAACACGATCTCCTCACGACGCGCGGCCAGGCAGTCGAGGCCCGCTCGCACCAGCGCCGAACCGATCCCGCGCCGCCGATGGGGGGTTGCGACCGCGAGCGGCGCCAGCCCGACCGCCGCGTGCAGCCCCTCCGCCGTCTCGATCTGCAATCGGGGAAAGGCAATGAAGCCCGCGACGACAGCCGGCGGCATTGCCGCGACAAGCGCAAGCACCATGTCGCCATCGGCGTGCAGCCGCTCGACCAGTGCGGCTTCGGCGGGGCGACCGAACGCCTCCTCCAGCAGCGCACGCACCGCGCCTGCATCGCCCGCCGATTCAGGTCGCAGCGCGATGTCACCGACCGACGCGTTCATGTCAGCATGGTCCCGCGCGGCAGCGGCTGGCCGCGCAGGAAGTCGTTCGCCGTCATGGCCTGCCGGCCCGCGCGCTGCAGCTCAAGGATGCGCACCGCGCCCTCGCCGCAGGCGACCGTGAGCGCGTCGTCGATCAGCGTGCCGGGCGGCGCGGAGCCGGCGACAACGCTCGTGCGCAGGACCTTGACGCGCGTGGGCTTGCCGTCGGTCGCGAGCTCGCACCAGGCGCCCGGGAACGGCGAGAGGCCGCGGATATGGTCGTGCACCGTCTGCGCCGGGCGCGACCAATCGATGCGGGTTTCCGCGTTGCCGATCTTGGCCGCGTAGGTGACGCCGTCCGTGGGCTGCGGCGTGAGCGAGAGCGAGGAGCGCTCGAGCGCACCGAGCGCGCGCACCATCAGATCGGCGCCCAGGCGCGCGAGCGCGTCGTGGATCTGGCCAGCCGTCATGTCGGCGGGGATCGGCACGCGTTCCGCCATGGCGATCGGGCCGGTGTCGAGCCCCTCCTCCATCTTCATCACCATCACGCCGGTCTCGGCATCGCCCGCCATGATGGCGCGGTTGATCGGGGCGGCGCCGCGCCAGCGCGGCAGCAGCGAGGCGTGCAGGTTGAAGCAGCCGAGCGGCAGGGCTTCGAGAATCGGCTTCGGCAGGATGAGGCCGTAGGCGACCACCACCGCGGCGTCGGCACCATGCGCCTTGAACGCAGCCGCGGCCTCCGGCGTGCGCAGCGTGGCCGGCGTGTGCACAGGAAGCCCGAAACGGCGCGCCTCGCGCTCGACCGGCGTTGGCCTTGGCTCCATGCCGCGCCCGGCCGGCTTCGCGGCGCGAGTGTAGACCGCGGCCACGTCGTGGCCACGCCCGACGATTTCGACCAGCGTCGGCACCGCGAACTCGGGCGTGCCCATGAAGATCAGGCGAAGGGGCATGGAGCTGGTGAACTGCTTTGACGGCCGATCCAAATATCCGAGCCGCGGCTGCTAGCGATCATTCTCAGAGAGCTGCAGACCGATCTCGAGCAGAACCAACGCTTCTTCTTCGACGCTTCGGCCGTTGCTCCGCGCCCGCGCTTCAATCCTTTGGAGAAGGTCTGGCGAGATATCTTCGATCAACAGATCATCTTCTTTCAATTCGGTCGCCATCGGGTTCGCTACTCCTCCGCCGCGCGCTTGGCCGCCTTGGCGAATTTCTTGACCACGCGCTCGCGCTTGAGCCGCGAGATGTGATCGATGAACAGCACGCCGTTGAGATGGTCGATCTCGTGCTGCAGGCAGGTCGCAAGGAGCCCGATGGCCTCCACCTCCTGTTCCCGTCCCTCGAGGTCGAGGTACCTGACCCGCACCTGCGCGGGCCGCTCGACCTCTTCGTAGAATTCCGGGATCGACAGGCAGCCTTCCTCGTAGATCGCCTTCTCGGCCGAGCGCCAGAGGACTTCCGGATTGATGAAGACCCGCGGCTGCTGTTCCTCCTCCTTCTTCGCCAGATCCATGGTCACGACCCGGCGCGGGACGCCGACCTGGATGGCGGCAAGCCCGATGCCGGGCGCCTCGTACATGGTCTCGAACATGTCGGCGACCAGCGTCTGGATCTCCCGGTCGATGGCCTTGACCGCCTCGGAGACCAGCCGCAGCCGCTTGTCGGGCAGAATGATGATGTCGCGCAGCGCCATGAGCGCGATGTAAGCGGCCCCGCCAAAACCGTCAATCCAGCGATGTCCGGCCCCGTTCGGCGGGTCGCGGCACGGCAAATGGCGGATATCGGTCGCAAGACCTTGATTTATTGTTCACTTTTCGTTCCCATAAGAACGAATCGATGTAGAGTGGCGGGATGACTGATACCTCCCTGATGGTGCTCGCTGGCGCGGTCCTGATCGTGGGCCTTTCGGCGCTCGGGCTGTTCGCGATGCTTAACGTCCAGCGCCAGCGCGAGCGCGAGACGGCCGAGCTCGCCGACCTCAAGCGGCTGCAAGCGGAAACCATGGGCCGGTTCGACGCCATGTGCAGCATACTTGCCGGCGGGCAAGCTGATCTGCAGCGCGCCGTCAACGAGCGGCTCGATTCGGTAACGCACCATCTCGGCCAGTCGATGACGACGACCCGGCAGCACACCGTCGACAGCCTGGCCAAGCTCAACGAGCGGCTCGCCGTGATCGACGGCGCCCAGAAGAACATCACCGATCTTGCCTCGCAGGTCACCTCGCTGCAGAGCGTGCTCTCCAACAAGCAGCAGCGTGGCGCCTTCGGGCAGGCGCGCATGGAGATCATCGTCCGGGACGGGCTGCCGAAGGGCTGCTACGAATTCCAGTTCTCGCTCTCGAACCGCAGCCGGCCCGACTGCGCGATCTTCCTGCCCGACCAGCGGCCGCTAATCATCGACTCCAAGTTCCCGCTCGAAGCCGTGACCGCGCTGCGCCAGGCCAAGAGCGATGACGAGCGCCGGCAGGCGGCGGCGCGCATGCGCAGCGACATCGGCAAGCACGTCGCCGACATCGCGGAGAAGTACCTGATCCCGGGCGAGACGCAGGACCTTGCCCTGATGTTCGTGCCCTCCGAATCGGTCTACGCCGAGTTGCACGAAAGCTTCGACGACCTCCTGCAGAAGGCGTTCCGCTCGCGCGTCGTCATCGTGTCGCCCTCGCTGCTGATGCTCGCCGTGCACGTGATCCAGTCGATCCAGCGCGATGCCCGCATGCGCGAGGCCGCCGACAAGATCCACGCCGAGGTCGGCCATCTGATGGACGACCTCAAGCGCCTGCAGGAGCGCGTGCTCAAGCTGCAGCAGCATTTCGGCCAGGCCAACGAGGACGTTCGCCAGATCCTGATCTCGGCCGAGAAGGTCGAGAAGCGCAGCACGCGCATTCGGGACGTCGAGTTCGACGATGTCGCAGAACCGGTCCCGAACGTCATCCCGACACCGATCACACACAAGCTCACGGTGGGCGAATAGCTGGCAAGACGCGGCCAAATCGGCTAGCACACTGCCAATGGCTACGTAGCCCGAGCCCCAGCGGTTGTTATTGCGCCCTCTCCCCTTGCGGGAGAGGGCTGCTCGGCAGTTCAACGGAAAAGATTGGGTGAGGGGTAAGGCTGCAACCCCTCACACAACAGAACTTGTTGAACTTCCGGCGCTGCCCTCTCCCGCAAGGGGAGAGGGCGCATTAATGCACGCTCAGTTCGTGGCCTGCGAACCCCGGATCCTTGACAGTGGTGCTAGGCCCTCCCCCATGACGGTTGCCCCCGACGCCGCACCGATGAAGCGCAGCTTCACTGAAGCGCTCGCGGTCTATCTGCGGCCGCGGGTGCTGATCGTGATGTTCCTCGGCTTCTCGGCCGGGCTGCCGCTCGCGTTGTCGGGCTCCACGCTGCAGGTGTGGAGCACGGAAAGCGGCGTCGATCTGCGCACCATCGGCCTGTTCACGCTGGTCGGCACGCCTTACACCATCAAGTTCCTGTGGGCACCCCTGGTGGACGCGCTCGATGTGCCGCGGCTTTCTGCCTTGCTCGGACGACGGCGGGGCTGGCTTGTCTGCTCGCAGATACTGCTGATGGCGGCGATCGTGTTCCTCGCCTTCTGCAATCCGGCCACCTCGCCCTGGCTGGTCGCGTTCGGGGCGCTGCTGGTCGCCACTGCTTCGGCTACGCAAGATATCGTCATCGATGCCTTCCGGGTCGAGAGCCTCGACGAGAGCGAGCAGGCCGCCGGCATGGCGTCTTACGTGGCGGCCTACCGCATCGGGATGCTGATCTCGACCGCTGGTGCCCTTTATCTCGTCAGCGGCTTCGAATGGGCCGGGCTGGTCAAGCAGGCCGCCTGGACCGCGAGCTTCCTCGCCATGGCGGGGCTGGTGCTGATCGGCGTCGCGACCACGATCGTGGCCACCGAGCCCACGGTCAGCAAGATCGCGGAGGACGATGCGGCCGAGTTCGCCGGGGCGAGCTCGCTTCGGCGCGTGGCCCATGCAGCCTATGGCGCCTTCGCCGATTTCCTGCTGCGCGACCTTGCAATCGCGGTGCTCGCCTTCGTGGTGCTCTACAAGCTCTGCGACGCATTCGCCGGCGCCATGACGGCATCGTTCGTGATCAAGATCGGCTTTTCCCGCGACGACTACGCCACCATTGTGAAAGGCGTCGGGCTCGCCGCAACGCTGATCGGCGGCTTCGCGGGTGGCGCCATGGCGCGCGCCTATCCGATGGTCACCTGCCTGTGGGTCGGAGCGCTCCTGCAGATGGCTTCGAACCTCGTTTTCACCTGGCAGGCCATTGTCGGCGTCGATCTCTGGGCGCTGACTGCGACCATCATTGTCGAAAACTTCACCGGCGCGATCGGCACGGTGATTTTTGTCGCCTACCTCTCGGCGCTGTGCCAGAGCCCACTGCACACGGCAACGCAATACGCGCTTCTGACCGCGCTTGCCGCGATCGGCCGCACCTATCTGTCGGCAGGCGCCGGCTATGTCGCGGAATGGAGCGGCTGGGCGATGTTCTTCGTGATCAGCACGCTCACCGCGATCCCGAGCCTCTTCCTGCTCGCCTGGCTGCAGCGGCGCGGGCATTTCGATGGCCTCGCCAAGCCCACGCGGATCGTGGCCGACGATTAGCGCTGGAACTGTTTCCACTTGCATTGAATTCTCTCGATCGTCATGGCCGGGCTTGTCCCGGCCATCCACGTCTTACTTACAGAAGAAAGACGTGGATGCCCGGCACAAGGCCGGGCATGACGGTGGAGAGACCTAGCAAACGAACCGGCAGATGCACTAAAACAACGTCCGCTGCCGGATCGCGGCCGCGAGCGTGCCCTCATCGAGATAGTCGAGCTCGCCGCCGACCGGCACACCATGCGCGAGCCGCGTCACCTTCACGTTGGCGTCGTGCAGGAGGTCGGTGATGTAATGCGCGGTGGTCTGGCCATCGACAGTCGCATTAAGCGCCAGGATCACCTCGGTGACCGCCGGATCGTGCGCACGCGCGACGAGCGCGTCGATGGTGAGGTCCTGCGGGCCGATGCCGTCGAGTGGCGAGAGCGTGCCGCCGAGCACGTGATAGCGCGCATTGACCGCGTGCGCGCGCTCGAGCGCCCACAGATCGGCAACGTCCGCCACCACCACGATGATCGAGGGCTCGCGGCGTGGATCGGTGCAGACCGTGCAGGGGCTCTTGGTATCGATATTGCCGCACACGCTGCAAATCTGAATCTTTTCCAGCGCGGTCTGCAGCGCGACGGCGAGCGGCGCCATGATCTGCTCGCGCTTCTTGATCAGGAACAGCGCGGCGCGGCGCGCCGAGCGCGGCCCAAGGCCCGGCAGCCGCGCCAGCAGTTGGATCAAGCGCTCGATCTCGGGTCCGGCGACGGCGGAAGGCATCAGCGCCTAGAACAACTTCATGCCGGGCGGCAGCGGCAAGCCGCCGGTAACCGCCTTCATCTTCTCCTGCAGCACCACCTCGGCTTTGCGGCGGGCGTCCGCGTGGGCGGCGACAATGAGGTCCTCGATGACCTCCTTGTCGGATGGCTTGAACAGGGTCTCATCAATGCGGACCGACTTCATGTCGCCCTTGCCGGACAGTATGACCCTCACCATGCCGCCGCCCGAGACGCCCTCGACCTCGACGCTGTCGAGCTCGGCCTGCATCGCCTCCATCTTGGACTTGAGCTCGGCCGCCTGCTTCATCAGGCCCAGAAAATCCGCCATCGTCACTCCTGCTCGCTATCGGTCGCCGTCGTCGTCGCGCCGGTCGGCGCCATAGGCCAGAACATCGTCGACGGGCGGCGGTTCCGGCATGTCATTTGCTGGCTCTTCGTCCTCGGGCTCGCCGGTCGTCAGCACCACCGGCTCTTCGGCCTGCCGAACGCCCACGATCTCGGCGCCCGGGAAGCGCGCCAGCACCGCCTGCACCAAGGGATCGGCCTGCACGCCGGTCTTGAGCTCGGCCTGCCGCGCCTCGGCCTGCGCCTTGACGGTCGGCCGCCCCTCCTCCGCCGACACCACCACCATCCAGCGCCGGTTGGTCCAGAGCGACAGCTTGCGCGCGAGATCGTTGACCAGCGTGTTGGCCGCGCTCTTCTCAAGCTTGATCTCGAGCCGGCCGTCCTCGCAGCGCACGAGACGCACGTCGCGTTCGAGCGCGGCCTTGATGCCAAGGTCGCGCTTTTGTGCCGCGAGCGCGATCATCTCTTCGAAGCGGTTGACGACCAGCACCTGGCTTTCGGCCGACGGCGCTGCCGGCTGTGCGGCCGGCGCCAGCGACGAACGTGGCGGCATGCGCAGCGCATCCGATCGCGGGGCTTCCGCGCGCGGCGCATCGATGCGGCGCGCCGACAGACCGCCCGATGGTGCCGAAACACTGCCTTGGCCCTGGCTTCCACCCTCCCCGCCCGCGAGCGAGCGGATCACCTCGTCGGGCGTCGGCAGGTCGGCCGCGTAGGCGATGCGCACCAGCACCATCTCGGCCGCGGCGAGCGGGCGGCTCGCCGCCTCGACCTCGGCAATGCCCTTGAGCAGCATCTGCCAGGCGCGCGAGAGCACGCGCAGCGACAGCCGTTCCGCGAACACACGTCCGCGCGTGCGCTCGACCTCGGCAATTGAAACATCGTCGGCGACCGCCGGCACGACCTTGAGGCGGGTGACGAAATGCGTGAACTCGGCGAGGTCGGCGAGTGCCACCGCCGGGTCGGCGCCGGTGTCGTACTGCTCGCGCAGCTCCTTCAGCGCGGCGGCCGCGTCGCCCTTCATCACGGCTTCGAACAGATCGATGGTGCGCGCGCGATCGGCAAGCCCCAGCATCTGGCGCACGTCCTCGGCACGCACAGGGCCCGCCGCATGCGCGATCGCCTGGTCGAGCAGCGAAAGCGAATCGCGCACCGAGCCCTCCGACGCGCGCGCAATGAGCGCGAGCGCTTCCGGCTCGACCTTGATCGTTTCCTTCTCGGCGATGCCCGAGAGATGCTTGACCAGCACCGCGGCATCGACGCGGCGCAAGTCGAAGCGCTGGCAGCGCGACAGCACGGTCACCGGAACCTTGCGGATCTCGGTCGTGGCAAAGATGAACTTGGCGTGCGGCGGCGGCTCCTCGAGTGTTTTGAGCAGTGCGTTGAAGCCCTGCGAGGTGACCATGTGCACCTCGTCGAGGATGTAGACCTTGCTGCGCGCGCTCACCGGCGCGTAGCGCACGGCCTCGTTGATCTGGCGCATGTCGTCGACGCCGTTGTGGGACGCGGCGTCCATCTCGATCACGTCCATGTGCCGGCTGTCCATGATCGCCTGGCAGTGGACGCCAAGGACCGGCATCTTGATCACCGGCCCGGTCACCGAGCCGTCGGTCAGCTCGTAATTGAGCGCGCGGGCGAGGATGCGGGCGGTCGTGGTCTTGCCGACGCCGCGCACGCCCGTGAGGATCCAGGCCTGCGGGATGCGGCCAGCCTCGAACGCATTCGAGATCGTGCGCACCATGGCGTCCTGGCCGATCAGGTCATCAAACGTGGTCGGGCGGTATTTGCGCGCCAACACCCGGTAGGCACCCTTCTGCGGACCGGTTTGCGTGGCGTCGTTCATCGTCGTTTTGCGCTCTGTCGTTATGCGCTCTGCCGCAGTCTTCGGATCATCGGGAGCAGGCTCCCGGCCCAATCCTACCCATCCGCAGGCAGATGGATACGGGGGTCAAAGCCCGCGTTCATGTGTGAATTCGGTGGGAGGCTGACGAGCGACCCGAACCGGAGCTCGTTAGGGCTGCTTCCTTCCGGACCTGACCCGGTTGGCGAGTGGCTCGTCCACCGCCAACCTCCCGGGCTCTATATCGTCCGCCACCGTCTCAAAGGCAAGGATGGACCGCCCCGATATGCTATCGTGCCCGTCGTGTCCGGCCCCGATCCCCTCCGATCGGGGCCATCTCAATCTAAGGTTGTTATTTGGAGGCGGACAATTCCGGGGCAAGGGGCGTGCAATGGGTCGAGAACCGGGTCGCTTTTCCCTCCGATCGTTTGGCATTGGGGCAGCGCTCGCGCTCGCCTGCGCAGGCCCCTCGTTCGCACAAACCGGCGAATTGGCAATCGATTGGGCGGTCGCCAATCGCTTTCGATTGTTCGCAGTCCAAGCCGATTTTGAGGCCCAGGTCAGCGCATTCCGCGCCGTTCGCAACAAGAGCGTTTTCGACCTCGAGCAAGAGCTGGCCAAGGGGCGCGGCAGCGTCGGCTGGGCCGCCGGTGTTCATCGCCTTTGCTACGACGAATGGAGCGGACGGGTCATCAGCCGATGCAAGCGCGACGGTGTCGAGGAAGACTACCTCAATCCCAAGGACCTGCGCGTCAAGCTGACGGCGAAGCTTCCGAGCAACTTCGGCGACGCCGCGTGCACCTGGACCATCGGCAGCGGCGCAGGGGCGAGGGTCATCGCCAACCAGGACTGCCCCGTGACGGTCTACGAGCGGGTGCCGACCAATCAGGCAACCCCCGTCTCGGTCTTGGCGCAGAATGAATCCGGCGCAACCATTCAAGCGAGCACCACCATCGAGGCCCGCGACGTTCTCATCGTCGGGCTCGGCGATTCAACAGCATCCGGAGAAGGCAACCCGATCCAGCCGGTCGCACTCAACGACGACGGCTTCTGCTTCCGACGCGTGCTTGGAACTGACCGTCAGCGGTTCTTTCTTCCCGGACGGGCCAAGGCCAACGTCGTCGCCGACTGTCCACTACCGGGCGAGATCGGAGATCAACGTGACCAATGGGAGGCCGCCAACGCCCGCTGGCTGTTCGCTCCCTGCCATCTCTCTCTTTATTCGTATCAGGCGCGGGCCGCGATGGCATTGGCGATCGAAAACCCGTCGCTGAGCGTGACCTATTATCCGTTGGCCTGCACGGGCGCGACCATTCGAGAAGGCCTCCTCGGCAGCCAGCTGGCGCGCGAACGCCCCAAGCGTGCCGGAAGGCCCTTCTCCGCAAGAGTCAGCAGCCAAGTCGAGCAGCTTTCATCCTACCTGCGAATGGGGGAGAACAATCCTGCCCGGCGTCCCGACCTGATCTTCCTGACCGTCGGGGGCAATGATCTGGAGTTTTCGGGACTGGTGGCGGACATACTGCTGGTCGACAGTCGAGAGCGTCGGATCCTGGAGCGGCAGAAACTGATTTCAACGCCTACCGCGGCGCGTCAGAAGTTTGGCGCGTTGACCGAAGACTTCAAGGCGCTGCGCCGCGCCTTGGCACGATTTACCGGCGGAGAGTTGGAACGGGTCATCTTCGTCAACTACGGCAATCTGGCCATGCACCAGGGCAACCGAATCTGCCCTGCCAGCCGCCGCGGCTTCGATGCTCACCCTGCGTTTGCCATCAATGGGAACAAGCTTGAAGCGAGCGCCCGGTTCGTCGAGGACGAGCTCCTGCCCAGGCTCAAGAGTCACGCCACCTGCGGCGACGGCGGAGGTTGCCAGGACCCCGAGCGCGAACGCATGACCTACGTGGACGAGCACCGGGCCGCGTTCCTGCAACACGGCTTTTGCGCGGCGGACGCACAGGACCCGGCCTTCGACCGCGACTGCTTCCGCGATGGCGACAGCTTCAACAACGCCGCCCAGGGCGGACTGAACAAGCCACTCAAATGCAATATTTCCGCTACGAAGTTCCAGCCTTACGCCAAACGGGCACGCTGGATTCGCACCGTGAACGATTCCTTCTTCACGGCCATGACCTATCCGGCCATGGGCGGTCTCGCCGATCCCGCCGACATCCATGACGCGCTTTGGGGCGTGGCCAGCGTCGTCTATGGCGGGGCGATGCATCCCACCGCCGAAGGCCACGCCGCCATGGCCGATGCGGCGCTGCCGGCGGCCCGACGGCTGTTGGACCTTCCAGCACCTGCCCGCGACGAAGACCCGAATTAGTTTTGACCCATGTCCACGCCCGAGCCCTGGTCGCTGCATCCGCAGCTCGCCCGCGACACCATTGCGATCGGCGATTTGGCGCTGTCGCGCGTCCTGGTCGTCAACGACGCCAACTGGCCCTGGCTGCTGCTGGTCCCACGCCGCCCCGGCGTGGGCGAGATCATCGATCTCGACGAGGTCGAGCGGGCGCAACTGATGACCGAGATCACGCGTGCGGGGCGCGCCCTCAAGGAGGTGACTGCGTGCGACAAGCTCAACGTGGCGGCGCTCGGCAACGTGGTGCCGCAGCTGCATGTCCACGTGATCGCGCGGCGTGCCGGCGATGCCGGCTGGCCGAAGCCGATCTGGGGTGCGGCGCCGCCGCTTCCCCATGACCCGCGCGAGCTTGACCGGTTCATCGCCGCGATAAGGCGCAAGGTCTGGGTCGCAGCCGAAGGCAGTTGACCTTTGCGGCAGACCGCTCCATCGGTAACGCGGAATTGAGAACACGCGAAACGAAGGAGCCGCAACATGACCTTCCGCATCGCAGTTGTGCAGCCGATCGCGCATCGGCCGGGCGAGGATGAAGCGAACGTCGCCGACGCATTGGCCTATATCGAGCGCGCGGGCGCGCAAGGCGCGCATTTCGTGTGCCTGCCGGAGACCTATCCGGGCCCGTGGCGGATGCCGGCAACCTTCGATCCGACCGCCGCGATGGTCGAGGCGGCGGCCCGGCATGGCGTGCATGTGGTGTTCGGGACGATCGAGCCGATCGATGAGAAAGCCGCAACCGCCTACAATCTCATCTGCATGGCCTATCCGGACGGCCGCACCCCGGCGCGCTATCGGCGAACGCACCCCAACGGCCCCTGGATCTATACCGGCGGCACCGCCTGGGAATTCCAATATGTCCCCGGCAACGAGTTCCCGGTGTTCGACACCGTACACGGCAAGGTCGGCCTCGCCATGTGCAGCGAGGTCTACATGCCGGAAGTCACGCGCGCGCTGGCGCTGCGCGGCGCCGAGCTGATCTTCATGCCGGCCGGCAAGGACAAGGGGACGCTGTGGGCGACCTGGCGCACGCTGATCTTCGCGCGCGCGATTGAAAATCTGGCGCTCGTGGTGACCACGCAGAACCTGTTCACGCATGCCGAACGCGGGCTCGCCATGGTGGCGGCGCCGGAGGAGATCCTGTTCGAGAGCACCGCCGCCGGGCTCAGCGTGGTGGAAGTAAGCCTTGATCGCGTGCGTTTCCTGCGCGCGACCCGCGATGTGGTCGGCTCGTCCGACCATTGCGCCACCAAGCAGGGGCTGCTGGGCCCGCAATGGCAGCGCCCGGAGCTGTACGACGCGATCCATCCGCGCCCATCGCGCGAAGCGGCGGAGTGATGCGTCCCGACCTCGGCCCGCGCCCGCATCTCGGCTATGCGGCAAGCCGCGTCGATCGCGCCGCCGAGCGGCGCTCCGACGCCGACGCACTGCGCGCACTGGAGAGCGAAGGCCGCGCCCGCGCCTACCTGATCAGTGGCGAGTTGGTCGTGCTGCGGATAACTGACGGAGCGCTCGATCCGCTGTTTCCCTGCGCCGCCGCGCGCGCCTTTGAGGGGGCGGCGGAAACCGCTTTTCTGGGCCTGGTCGATGATGCGCCACGTTTCGCGGTCGCGATCGAGCCGGCCGCAGCCGCCGCGCTCAAGACGAACGACGCCTTCGAGGTCACCGACCTGCGCTCGATTGCGGTGCGCGGTCTCGTCGACGCCGAGCACTTGCCGCCGCTCGCGGAGGGCAAGGCGCTGCTCAATTGGCATGCACGGCACCGGTTCTGCCCGAACTGCGGGGCTGCCACGCATCTGGTCGAGGCCGGCTGGCGGCGCGACTGCCCGGCCTGCAAGACCCAGCACTTCCCGCGCACCGATCCGGTCGCGATCATGCTGCCGGTCGCGGGCGATCGTTGCGTGCTCGGCCGCTCGCACCGATTCCAGCCCGGCATGTGGTCGTGCCTCGCCGGCTATATCGAGCCGGGCGAGGCGATCGAGGACGCGGTGCGGCGGGAGACGCACGAGGAGGCCGGCATTGTCTGCGGGCGCGTCGCCTATTTCGCCTCGCAGCCGTGGCCGTTCCCGACCTCGCTGATGATCGGCTGTCATGCCGAGGCGATCTCGCATGACATCGTGATCGACCGCGCCGAATTGGCCGACGCCCGCTGGTTTGACCGTGAAGAAGTCGCGCAGATGATCCTGCGGCGGCATCCGGACGGGTTCACCGCGCCCGCGCCGGTCGCGATCGCGTATCACATCATCCGCGCCTGGGTGGAGGATGGCGTTGAGTTCGGATAGCGCGCAGGGGCGGCGTCCGGTGGTGCTGTGCGCCGGGATCGCGGTCGAGGACTTCATCTTCAAGGTCGAGCGCTTCCCACAGCCGGGCGAGAAGGTCCAAGCCGCCACGATGATCGCGACGCCAGGCGGCTGCGCCGCCAATGCCGCAATCGCGGTCGCACGGCTTGGCGGCTTGTCACGCTTCACCGGCCCGGTCGGCAGCGACGAGGCAAGCGCCCGCTTCCTCGCTGGAATTGGCCGCGACGGCGTCGATGCGAGCAAGGTCGAGCGCGTCGAAGGCGCTTCAATCTCGGTCTCCGGGATATTCATCGACAGGACCGGCGAAAAGCTGGTCGCGACGCGCCGCGGCGAGAAGCTCGCCGACGCGCGCCCGCGCGACGCCGCCGCACTGGTCGCCGATGTCGACATCGTGATGGCTGACAACCGCTTTCCTGATTTCGTCCGGCCCATTCTGCAAGCTGCGGTCCGCCGCGGCATTCCGGCGGTGCTCGACGGCGATCGGGCGACGGCGCCCGACGACCCGCTGTTCACCATCGCCTCCCATGTCATCTTCTCGTCCGAGGCGCTGCGCACCACCACTGGCCTGGCTGACCTTGCGGACGCGCTGATGTTCATCGCCCGGACCGCGCCAGGCTTTCTGGCCGTCACCAATGGACCGGAGGAGATGCTTTGGCTCGAGGAAGGGAAGTTGCGGCGAATGGCGGCCTTCCCGATCGAGGCGGTTGACACCCTCGGCGCAGGCGACGTGTTTCACGGCGCCTTCGCGCTCGCGTTGGCGGAGGGGCACGATCCGGAGCCGGCGATGCGCTTCGCAGCCGCCGCCGCGGCCCTCAAGTGCACCCGCTTTGGCGGGATTGCAGGGGCCCCGGTCCGGCGCGAGGTCGACGCTCTTCTGGCGAGCCGATAAGGGCTTGATATAGAATTGTTTTCCACATAAAGATAGCCGAAGGCCACCACACAGAAGATATTTCTAAGAGACCCCAAATTCCTGACGAAATAGTTCGCCAACGGCAGCCGCCATGGACTCGATAGACCGCAAGATCCTCGCGCTCCTGCAGGACAATGCGTCGCTCTCCGTCGCCGAGATCGGCAACCGGGTGGGCTTGTCCTCGACGCCCTGCTGGAAACGCATCCAACGACTTGAAGCCGACGGGGTGATCCAAAAACGTGTGGCACTTGTCGACCAGGACAAGCTCGGCCTCGGGGTGACCGTGTTCGTATCGATCGAGACCGGCGACCACTCGCAGGATTGGCTCGCCCAGTTTGCCGAGCGGGTCGGCGCCATGCCGGAGGTGATGGAGTTCTACCGGATGGCCGGCGACGTCGACTACATGCTGCGTGTGGTCGTGACCGACATTGCGGGCTACGACGCCTTCTACAAGCGCCTGATCGCCTCGGTGCCGCTCAAGAATGTCACCTCGCGCTTCGCCATGGAGCGGATCAAGTCGACCACGGCACTGCCGATTCCGGAGCGCGGAGCCCAGGCCCCAGCCAGGACTTGAGCCAGTCAGGACTTGAGCCAGTCAGGGCTTGAGCCACTCAGGACTTGAGCCACTCGTCGCGACAGGCCTTCGTGGTCAGGAATTGACGCGGGTCACGGTGTCCGACAATCGCGGCCGCATGTAGATCTGATCGGACAGATTGAGGTTTCCGGTCAACACATAGCCGAACGTTGGATTGTAGGTGTAGCCGACCTCGCTCCAGATCAGCGTCGTATTTGGCACGTTGAGCACCGTCGGCAGCGTCACCGTCGACCCGACGGTGTGCTTGGTGCCACCAAGCGTGTCGCTCCAGGCGATCTTGGCCACTCCATTGGCGTCAATGGTCACTGCCGAGAGCACGATCTTGAGCGGGGATGTCTGGTAAGGTGCCATAACCGCCGCCGAAGCACTCAGCAGGGCGGTCATGTCGGAATTGTTGATGCTCGACACCCGCGACGCCAGATCGGCCATGGTGCGCGTGGTGAGCGTGACCTTGCGGTCGATCGCCACCCCTTGCGAAACCTCGACCACCCCCAGATAGAGCGTGACCATCAGGGGCAGCAGCATCGCGAACTCGACCGCCGAAATGCCGCGGCGATCCCGCGCAAAGGACGCGATACGCTGGACGAGCACGACGAGTAGAGCGGCTGATCTCATGACACAACACTCAACAACCGGAGGAACCGTAGGGCTCATTGCGGAAAGCAGACGTCGCAACCAGCAGCCGCTTGCCGCCTGCCATGTTATCAAGTCCCAGAATCGAGACGTAGACCGGCCACCTGTAGAACAGGCGCACCAGCACGATGGAGCATGGGCCGCCTGGCTGGTAACCGAAGTTATTGACGAAGTTGCCATTCGCATCGAGCGGCGTCGGCATGGTGATAGCGGCAAATGTCGGGAAGGATTTTACTTCGATGAAGATGCCGTTGGTGCAGTCGAACAGACCGTAGATCTTGGCACACACCGCATTCTTGAATGCGTTCTGATCGAAGCCCTGCTGCTGCGCCTGGCCGGTCATGATGAGCCGCCCGGAATCGGCGACGGCCGTTTCCAGCGCCTGGCCCGCAAAGAAGATGACCGAGGTCTCCAAGATGGCAAAGATCAGCGCGAGGAAAGGCGCTGCAACCATGCCGAATTCGACCGCGGCTATGCCGGACTGCTGTTGGACAAAACGGCGCGCGAGGCGAACGCATTTGAGCCGACGCACGCTTGTTGACAGTTTGGCCCACATGTCACTAACCCTGGCTACCACGTACCCGATGTTTGGCGGCAACGGCACCGCAACATTCAAGCAATACCGAACAGGCGTTGTCGAAGTGTTGTGGCAATCGCCGACAACAGCGGAGGGCCGGGTAAGAATCCATTGACCAAAAAAATGGCCCTGGATTTGCGGTGCCAACAACGAGCACCCGTGCGATGCTCGCATTGGCCGGGGTTTGGCGAGCACGCAACAGCTATTTGTCGGACTTCGACGGGGCGTTGCCCTGGGCCATACCGCTGCGGCTGACCGTTTGGCCGATGACGCCGTCGAAGTACTTTTCGCCGTCGCCCAGCATGATCCGCGGCTCGCACACCGGCGCACAGCTGTAGGTCTCGCGGTTCACACCGCGATACACCACCACCACGTCAGCGCGCGGTGCGACGACCTCGATCGTCTTCTCCATCAACACCACGCCACCGCGGTCGAGCGCGATGATGTTGGTGATGCCATAGCCCTTGCCGGTAATCACCATCAGGCCACCGGCCTGTATCGCAGCGTCGGCGATCAACGGATTGCCGATCACGATCGTCGCTACCCTTTCCGGCAGCTTCACGAGCCGCGCCTGGTCAAGTAGGACTCCGATGTCAGCGGCAGCCGCTGTCGTCGACACCGCATACGGCGTGAGGACGAGCGTACACGCGAATGCCAGAATGAAACGCGCGGGACCAAGCGCCGGCCCGCGACCTCTGATGAAGAACGCCATCATACTCCCCCGCGCCTTACGCCTCGATCAGCCAACACACCCCGGCCGCCGAATGGGCAGGTCACTGCTGTCGAGTTCACCCGAAATAGGTGAATGAACCGCAAACGAACCGGCTGCGACCTCATTGTTTGAACGGATGAATCATTTGAGCGCCGAAATCGGCCGGAAAGGCCTGATCGGCCACGCCATAGGAGGCCGGCAGCGTGTCCTTCGGCATGTAGAAGGTGCCGAAGATCAGGTCGAGAACCGGGAAAGTCGGAGCGAAGTTCTTCTCCCCGCCCTGATCGGCGGATGTGTGGTGCCAGCGGTGAAAGACCGGGCCGGCGATCACATAACGCAGCGGCCCAAGCGACCAGTTGAGATTGGCATGGACAAACGCCGAATGCGCAATCGTGAATGGGCCAAGGATCACGAGGGCATGGGGTGAAATTCCCGCCAGCAACATGAGGACGTCGGCAGCGACGCCGCCAAGCGCGATGTTGACGGGATGGAACCGGGCCGCCGAGATCCAATCGAGATCCGTCGACGAATGGTGGACCGCGTGATACTTCCACATTGTCGGACCATGAAAGATCCGATGGCTCCAGTACATGATCAGGTCAGCCCCAATCAGGAAAATGATCGACTGAAGCCACAACGGCAGGGCGGCAAGCGGGCCGTGTCCATTTTCATAGAACGCAATCAGTCCATCCTCGCCGGTGATGCCGAATAGAAGCGCCGCGCCAATGACCAAAAGCCCGATGCGCAGATAGCGCGACATCAGCGGTATGATGAACCAATAGCAAATATCGGTCGCAAGCTCGCGCTTGCGCCACCACGGCCGCCCCGGATTGCAGGCCCAGAAGAAGGTCAGAACCGCAAACACAATCCCAAGCACGATTGAAATGGGAAGAAGCCGCATGAAGGTCGCGCCAAAGCTATGGATGACCGCGACGAGCCCCTCGAACATGATACGCAACCTACACTGACTGCCGACCTCATCTGATATCGCGGCAACGCAGTTAAGATGCCGTGAAGGTTGGCCAAATCGCCAGCGCAGACCGTAATCGCGCCACTCGGGGCGATACCCGGCCGCCCCTCAGCGTGTTGTTGCCGGCGATCGCCACGCGGGCGGTGCGTCTAGGCGGCCGCTCGTCGCCACAGACTGAGCGCTATGCTCAAGTATAATTTATCTACATATCCGTATTATTTCCTAATCGAGGCGTACAACGTTGGCGTAATCCAGAATAATATGCCGTTAACCACAGAATTCTGAGCGACACATCTTGTTAACTGCATTGACTATTCGATTTTGAAACTTTTCCCGCCAACGTCCCGATTAACCACCGCGCAAGCGCGCCTGGATACGGTCGGCCTCAGTCCCACCGGCTGAGCCATAACAGTTCCGGGGCCATCTCTCAGAAAGCAAAGCGCGGACCTGGAGGCGCTGTAGATGACGACCCTCGTAAACTTTTTCAAAGACGAGTCCGGCGCAACCGCCGTCGAATATGGCCTCATTGCCGCGGGCATTTCCGTGTCCATCATCGCGGTCGTGCATGGCCTCGGCACCAAGTTGGCCACGACGTTCACGTCGGTGTCGACCGGGACCAAATAGGGGCGTTGCGCCAGCAGGCGTTGGACGGGGCTCCGGTCATTCGCCGGGGCTTTTTGCTTACTCCTTCGATCGCGCCTCCCGCGACCCATTGCTTAACAAGTCCGCACAAAGTCGATGGTTTCGAAGTACCTTTTTTTCAGATTTCTCCAGTACAAACCGCGTTGTGCAGGGCAACCTAAACTTTGGACCACAAGTCAAGGAGTTCGTCCATGTCGAAGATCTTCGCGTTCCTGCGTGACGAAAGCGGCGCCACCGCCATCGAGTATGGCCTGATCGCCGCGGGCATTTCGGTCGTCATCATCGTGGCGGTGAACTCGGTGGGTACCGCCCTCACCACGACCTTCACGTCGATCGCGGGCGCGGTGAAGTAAAGTCATCCCGCAGGCGGCTCACTCCGCCAACGAGCATTGGTGCGCCCGCCGCGATCGCGTTGGCGGGCGCTTCCATTTTGTGAACGCTAACTGAACAGCAAGATACAGCGGCCAGAATTCGTCGGGCCACGGCGAGCGTCGTGGGCGAGCGTCGTGGGGAGGTCTCAAGCATGGTTGCCAACGCACTCGGACTGATGCTGTTTCCCGCGATGATGGCCTTTGCGGCGTCGAGCGATCTTCTGACCATGACCATCTCGAACCGCGTGTCGCTGGTCTTGGTTGTCGGCTTCTTTGTCCTCGCGCTCATCATCGGAATGAGTGGCAGCACGATGCTCTGGCACATCGGCGCAGGGTGCATCGTTTTGGCCGTAGCCTTTGGCTGCTTTGCGATGGGCTGGATCGGCGGCGGCGATGCCAAGCTCGCCGCAGCGACTGCTCTCTGGTTTGGCTTCGATCACTTGCTGCCCTATCTGTTGTACGCCTCCTTGTTCGGCGGAGCGCTGACACTATTGCTGCTTGCGTTCCGCACGATGCCGCTGCCGCCATTTCTCGCGACCCAGCAATGGGTACAGCGCCTGCATCACAAGAGCGGCGGTGTGCCCTACGGCATCGCGCTCGCGGCCGCCGCTCTCTTCGTTTACCCGAATACGCTTTGGATGCACGCCATTGCTGCGTGACGACATGCGCGCAAGAGCATTCCCCCAGTGACTAACCGTTAACTGGATTTAGATACCCGCCATTAACCATGCTTTGACGTTTAGCTGCTCAAATCACGCATGCACGGCCACGTTTCCGGTTGGGGCATTCTGTGAGAGTTGCGCACCGTCTTGGTCGCAGCGTGATTTGTGGAAAGTGAAGCGTCATGAAACCCGCGCGTATCGTTGTCCTCATCATCGCCCTCGCCGCTGGCGGCATCGCGGCCTTGCTGGCTGGGCGATCGGATGCTCCCCAGCCGGCCCTCGCGCCGGTTGCCCCACTCGAGACGATCGACGTCCTCATCGCCGGTGGCGACATCGGGCTTGGCAGCACGGTGTCGAGCCAAGACTTGCGCTGGCAGACGTGGCCGGCAGCATCTGCCAGCTCGCATTTCATCCGCCGGAGCGACAATCCGGACGCCATCAATCAACTCGGCGGCTCGATCGCGCGCCAGCCCTTCGCCACCGGCGAGCCGATCCGCGAGGCCAAGCTGATCAAGGCCAAGGGCTCCGGCTACATGGCCGCGATCCTGCCCAAGGGCAAGCGGGCGATTGCGATCGACATTTCACCCGACACCAGCGTCGCCGGCTTCATTCTCCCGAACGATCACGTCGACGTCATTCTGTCGCGCCGCGACAACAAGGAATCTGACAAGGGACCTGGAGCCGACCTCCATTCCGGCGAGATCATCCTGGCCAACATACGGGTTCTGGCGATCGACCAGACCGTCGAGGACAAGAACGGGCAGCGCGTTGTCGTAGGCAAGACCGCGACGCTCGAGCTCGCGCCGCATCAATCCGAGCTGCTCGCCCGCGCCAAGATGATGGGCGTGCTCACACTCACGCTGCGCAGCATCGTCGATTTCGACGTGGTCAGTGACGAAGATTTGGAAGCGCGCCGCAGCATCAATGTCGTTCGTTTCGGCGTCGGTGCAACGACGTCGAAATAGGCCGGGACAACAAGGGGACCATCATGGCGAATGTGCCGCTGATCCGAACCACCCAGATTGCTGCCGTAATCTTCGCGGTCGGGTTCATCGCGCCCGGGCACGTGCCCGCGGCCGAACAAGGCACGCCGACCATCCAACTGGTCGCGGGAGACAGCAACTCCCGCTTCGTCCCGCTCGGCGTCGGCAAATCGGTCGTGATCGACCTGCCGCGCGACGTCAAGGATGTGCTGGTCGCCGATCCCACGATTGCAAATGCGGTCGTCCGCACCGCGCGGCGCGCCTACATCATTGGCGTCAAGATCGGCCAGACCAACGTCTTTTTCTTCGATGCCGACGGCCAGCAGATCGGCGGTCTCGACATCGCGGTGACCCGCAACCTCAACGGCCTGCGCGCCGCAATCAAACAGGCGCTGCCGCACGCCGACATTCAGGTGGAAGGACTTGGCGACGGACTCGTGCTCACCGGCAACGTCTCGAGCCCGCTTGAGTCACAGACCGCATTCGACATCGCGTCGCGCCTCGTTGAGGACGGCAAGCGAGTGGTCAACAGCATCAACATCCACAGCCGCGATCAGGTCATGCTGAAGGTGACGGTCGCGGAAATGCAGCGCGACATCATCAAGCAGCTCGGCATCGACTTGAGCGGCAGCATCGGTGCCGGTGCGACGGTTGTCAACTTCAATACCACCAACACGTTCACGGCCTTCGGCCAGGCACTCGCCCCAAGCAACTTCACGGGCACCTGGAAATCGGTGAACGCGACGCTGCGCGCGATGGAGCGCGCCGGCATCATCCGCACGCTGGCCGAACCGACGCTGACCGCCATCTCGGGCGAAAGCGCCTACTTCCTCGCCGGCGGCGAATTTCCGATCCCTGGAAACTATACTTGCGACCCGCAGACCCGCAGCTGTCAGATTTCGGTCCAGTTCAAGAAGTTCGGCGTCGGTCTCAATTTCACGCCGGTGGTCCTGGCGGAAGGTCGCATCAGCCTCAAGGTCATGAGCGAAGTCTCCGAGCTCTCGAATGAGAACTCGTTGACGCTGACGCAGTCGATCGGCAACGGACAGACGCAGACCCTGACCATCCCGTCGATCCGCACGCGCCGTGCGGAAACAACGCTGGAGATTCCGTCTGGCGGCTCGCTGGCGATGGCGGGCCTCATTCAGGATCAGACCAAGCAGCAGATCAACGGCATCCCCGGGCTGATGCAGGTGCCGGTTCTCGGTGCGCTGTTCAAGAGCCGCGACTATGTCAATCGCACGACCGAGCTTGCCGTGATCGTCACTCCCTATGTGGTGCGCGCGGTGGCGCAGAAGCAATTGTCGCGTCCGGACGACGGCTTTGCCGATCCGAGCGACCCTTCCACCGTGCTGCTCGGCCGGCTCAATCGGATCTATGGCGTTGCCGGCAAGGTCGATCCGAAGCGCACGTACAACGGCCACTACGGCTTCATTCTCGATTAGACGCGCGCAACGGAGACGATCCATGATCTTGAAACACACGATGGTCGCAGGACGGCGGCGCGCACACGGCCTTCGGCTCGCGCTGATCACGACTTGCGCGCTCCTCCTCGGCGGCTGTTATACGCCCCAGGAAGTCATCGGCAGCGTCGCCAGCGATGTCCGCCAGCGCCACCCGATCGCAATCAAGGAAGGGCCACGCACGGTCAACCTCTTCATCGGCGACAAGCGTGGCACCCTGACCGGCTCACAACGTGCCGAGGTACTGTCGTTCGTGCACGAGTGGCGACGAGAGGCGACCGGCGGAATTCTGATCGACGTGCCGTCGGGCACCGGCAACGCAGCCGCCGCCGCCAACGCAGCACACGAGGTTCGCGCCATCCTGTCGGCCGCCGGCGTGCCGCCGAATGCCGTGGAGCTTCGCGAAAATCGGCCACAAAATCCGGCCAAGCTTGCCACCCTGCGGCTCCACTATCCGCGCATGATGGCTGAAGCCGGCCCCTGCGGGATGTGGCCGAACGATCTCGGCCCAACCCACGAGCGCGAGCATTTCGAGAACCGGCAGTACTGGAACTTCGGATGCGCCCAGCAGCGCAATCTCGCCGCCATGGTCGAGAATCCGGCCGATTTGGTGCAGCCGCGCAGCGAGGTGCCGGCCTATACCGGTCGCCGCACCACGGTGCTCGACAAGTATCACCGCGGTGAAAGCACGGCGACCCAATATCCCGACGAGAACAAGGGCAAGATCAGCACGATTGGTCAGTAGTCATGAGCAACTCCCCGATGCCTCCGCCTGAAGCCGCAGAATCCACTTCGGCCGAACACATCGCACCCGCACCACGGGTGTCGGTCCAGGCCTTCTGCGAAACCGTCGAGACCGCGGCTGCCGTTCAGGCGGCTGGCGAGGACCGCAGGCTGGGCAGGGCCCATCTCAAGGTCCAGATGGGCGGCATTGTCGCCGCCAACGAGGCGTATAGCGCCTCGCCCACGCCCAATGTGATTGTGATCGAGACCGAGGGCCGGGGCAACGACATCCTGGCCGGGCTCGATCAACTCGCCAACGTGTGCGACGCCGGCACCCGGGTCCTTGTGATCGGCCGGCTCAACGACGTGCTCCTCTATCGCGAATTGATCCGCCGGGGCGTCAGCGACTACCTGATAGGCCCGGTGGGGCCGATCGACATCGTCCGATCGATCTGCGGGCTGTTCTCCTCGCCTGATGCCAAGCCGGTCGGGCGCGTCGTTGCGGTCGTCGGCTCGAAGGGTGGCGTCGGGGCGTCGACTGTCGCGCACAATATCGCTTGGGCGATGGCCCGCGACATCAAGCTTGACACGGTCGTGACGGATCTTGATCTCGCCTTCGGGACCGCCGGGCTCAACTACAATCAGGATCCGCCGCAGGGCATCGCAGACGCTGTGTTCTCGCCGGATCGCATCGATACCGGCTTTATCGACCGGTTGTTGTCGAAGTGCGCCGATCACCTAAGCCTTCTGGCGGCGCCCGCGACGCTCGATCGGGTCTATGACTTCGGTGAAGAGGCATTCGACCCCATCCTCGACTCGTTGCGCTCGAACATGCCCTGCATTGTGCTCGACGTCCCGCACCAATGGAGCGCCTGGACGAAGCGTCTCATGACCAGCGCCGACGACATCCTCATCGTCGCCGGTCCCGACCTCGCCAACTTGCGGAATGCGAAGAATCTGCTCGATCTGCTGAAGGCATCGCGTCCGAACGACCGCCGGCCTTACTACTGCCTCAACCAGGTCGGCGTTCCCAAACGACCGGAGATCACTGCTGCGGATTTCGCCAAGGCATTGGATTTCGATCCGATCGCGATCATTCCGTTCGAGCCGCAGGTCTTCGGCACGGCCGCCAACAACGGTCAGATGATCGCCGAATTCTCACCCGGTCACCGCGCGTCCCTGACGTTCCGGCAGCTTGCCCAGGTTCTGACCGGACGCACGGAGTTGAAGAAGGCCAAGGCGGGATTGCTATCCCCGATACTCGAGAAACTGCGCAAGCGGGCTTGAGCAGCCCCGGAGGGTTAGTTGCGTGTTTGGAAAGCGTAGCACAGCCGACAATCATCCCGCGACCACGGTGGCGGCGCCGAGCCCGCAGCCGGCGCCTGCCGCCGCGCAACCGCAGTCGTCCGCGCCGCAGGCCGCACCGCGCCCAGCGCCCAGCCCGGGTGTCATCGAAGCCGGCCGCGCTCCGATTCCATCGACCGGCCTGGGAGCCCAGCTGGTGCCCACGCCGCCCGCCGGCAAGCGGCACGGCGGCCTGCCCAATGAGTCCTCGCCCCCCCTTGTCCCAACCGCAACCGACTCGCGGAATTCCGAGGCCTACTACGAGACCAAGGGGACGATCTTCGGCGCCCTGATCGAGGCGATCGATCTCGCGCAACTCGCCAAACTTGACGCCGAGTCCGCACGCGAGGAAATCCGCGACATCATCAACGAGATCATCGCCATCAAGGCGATCGTGATGTCGATCTCCGAGCAGGAAGAGCTGCTCGACGACATCTGCAATGACGTCCTCGGTTACGGTCCGCTGGAGCCCCTGCTCGCCCGTGACGACATCGCCGACATCATGGTCAACGGCGCCGGCACGACCTACATCGAAGTCAAGGGCAAGATCCAACGGACCGGAATTCGCTTCCGCGACAACCAGCAGCTTCTGAACATCTGCCAGCGCATCGTCAGCCAGATCGGCCGGCGTGTCGATGAATCGTCGCCAATCTGCGACGCGCGCCTGCCCGACGGCTCGCGCGTCAACGTCATCGTGCCGCCGCTCGCCATCGACGGCCCGGCCCTCACCATCCGAAAATTCAAGAAAGACAAGCTCACGCTCGCCCAGCTTGTGAACTTCGGCAGTATCACGAAGGAAGGCTCGGACATCCTTCAGATCATCGGCCGCTGCCGCGTGAACACCATCGTGTCGGGAGGAACCGGCTCCGGCAAGACCACGCTGCTCAACTGCCTGACGCAATTCATCGATCACGACGAGCGCATCATCACCTGCGAGGACGCGGCCGAGCTCCAGCTGCAACAGCCACACACGGTCCGGCTCGAAACCCGGCCGCCCAACCTCGAGGGCGAAGGGCAGATCACCATGCGCGACCTGGTGAAGAACTGCCTGCGTATGCGACCCGAGCGGATCATCGTCGGCGAGGTGCGCGGACCGGAAGCATTCGATTTGCTGCAGGCCATGAACACCGGTCACGACGGATCAATGGGCACGCTCCACGCAAACAGCCCGCGCGAGGCCCTGTCGCGTATCGAATCGATGATCACCATGGGCGGTTATTCATTGCCCTCGCGCACCATCCGAGAAATGGTCTGCGGATCGGTCGACATCATCGTGCAGGCCGCGCGTCTGCGCGACGGCTCCCGACGCATCACCCACATCACGGAAGTGATGGGAATGGAGGGTGACGTCATCATCACGCAGGACATCTTTCTCTACGACATGATCGGCGAGGATGCCAACGGCAATATCATCGGCCGCCATCGTTCGACTGGAATCGGACGCCCGAAATTCTGGGATCGCGCCCGCTACTACGGCGAGGAGAAGCGCCTCGCGGCGGCGCTCGACGCCTCGGAAGCCGTCGACGCGTTGAATACCTGAACCCGGGGCAAATGCCGGCATGAATGCGATCTCTCTATTCTTCCTGGTGAGCGTCGCCATTGGCGGCATCGTCTGGGTATTCGTCTATCCGCTGATCTCGGGCGAAAAAAAGGTCGAGAAGCGCAAGGAAACGGTCGCACGCTCCGCGCCCGCCGTCCGGGCTGCGGCCGCCGCCGCCACTCGCAATCCGCAACGGTCGCGCCGCGAACAGGTGGAAGGGTCGCTGAAGGATCTCGAAGCCAAACAGACCAAGTCGGTGCCGCTCGGCATGCGGATCAGTCAGGCCGGGCTGAGCTGGTCCAAGAACCAGTTCATACTCATCAGCGCGGTGCTCGGCATTGTCGCGTTCCTGGTCTTTTTCTCGATCGAAGCTGGCCTATGGGCAGCGTTGGCGGTGGGCTTTGCGGCGGGGTTCGGCCTTCCGCACTGGATTCTCAGATTTCTCAAGCGGCGTCGCGAGGCGAAGTTCCTTGCCGCCCTTCCGGATGCCGTCGACGTCATCGTCCGCGGTATCAAATCCGGACTGCCCCTGCTCGACAGCCTGAAGGTGATCAGCGCCGACTCACCCGAACCGCTGCGCAGCGAATTCCGGACCATTCTCGATATCCAGGCGATCGGGGTCCCGCTCGGTGAGGCCTGTACCAAGCTCTATGACCGGATGCCGCTTCCCGAAGCGAATTTCTTCGGCATCGTCATTGCCATCCAGCAGAAGGCCGGCGGAAATCTGTCGGAAGCGCTCGGCAACCTGTCGAAAGTGCTGCGCGAGCGCAAGAAGATGAAGGCGAAGATCCAAGCCATGTCAATGGAAGCGAAGGCATCGGGTGCGATCATCGCATGTCTCCCGGTTGCCGTGATGATCCTCGTCTATCTCACCAGCCCTCACTACATCGAGCTCTTGTGGACGCATCCGACCGGGCGCGCAATGCTGGCGGCAAGCGCGTTCTGGATGAGTGCAGGCGTCTTCGTCATGCGCAAGATGATCAACTTCGATTTCTGATCGGCACACCATGATCGAATTACTGATCCAGCACATATCGAACCCGCGCAGCATGGCCATGCTTTTCGCCGCGGTCGCGGCAATCGCCACCGTGTTGACTCTGGCCATGCCGTTGTTGGCATCCGACTCGCTGTCAAGGCGCATGAAAGCCGTCGCGCTCGAGCGCGAGAAGATCCGCCAGCGCGAGCGCGAGCGCATGGCGCGTGGCGAGAAGGTCGCGCTGCGACGATCGCCGAAGCAGTACATGCTGACGATCGTCAACGAGCTCAATCTCGGCAAATGGGTGGGCCAGGAGGACGCCCGCGCGCTGCTCGTTCAGGCTGGCCATCGGGGGCAGGCACCTTACATCACCTTTTTGTTTTTCCGACTCGTCACGCCGATCTTGATGCTGGCCGGCTCGGCCTTCTACGTATTCTTTATGGCGAAGCTCAGCCAGCCAACCTCGATCAAGGTCGGCATCTGTATCGCGGCCACCTATCTCGGCATGTATATGCCAATCCTGATCGTGAAGAACCAGATCCAGAAACGCCAGGTTTCGATCAAGCGGGCATTTCCGGACGCGCTCGACCTTCTGCTGATCTGCGTGGAATCCGGCATGTCGATCGAGGCCGCCTTCCGCAAGGTTTCGGTCGAAGTCGGCACGCAGTCGATTGCCCTCGCCGAGGAGCTCACGCTCACCACCGCGGAGCTGTCCTACCTGCAGGAGCGCCGCCAAGCCTATGAGAACCTCGCCAAGCGCACCAATCTCGAGGGCGTCAAGGCGGTGTGCATGGCCCTACAGCAGGCCGAGCGCTACGGCACGCCGCTGGGGCAAACGCTGCGGGTGATGGCGCAGGAAAACCGCGACATGCGTATGTCGGAAGCCGAGAAGAAGGCCGCCGGCCTGCCGCCCAAGCTGACTGTGCCGATGATTCTGTTCTTCCTGCCCGTCCTCTTCATTGTCATCCTTGGCCCGGCCGCCATTCGGATCATGGAGCTGCGCTGATCCAGGGCCGCACCGGCGAGCGCCTCTTCCGCGACTGAACTGGCGCCGGCCGCGGGAGCTTGGGAGGCGTCGATATGGTCGTGACCGCAAGAGCCGAACGCGCCTGGCCGGCGGCCTCAGCTTCGCCCGGTCTTGGACGACTTCGACGCCGGAACCTGAAGCTGGTTCTGCTGGGCCAGCATCTGGCGCAGATAGGCGACATTGGCAGCCGCCAAGTCCGGCGGCAGATCGGCGCGCGCGATCGTTTCCGCTTCGGCGAAGCGGCCCTGCAGCCCTACGACCAGCGCTAGATTTTGCCGCACGCGCGGCTCCGCGCCGGCGCGCGAGACCGCCCGCCGCAACGTCATTTCGGCCCGCACCAGGTCCTTGGACAAGGCATAGGACAGGCCGAGATTGGAGAGCACGGAGGGCTCGTCCGGCACGATCTTGAGCGCGGTCGCGTAGTAGCGCTGCGCTTCGTCGTGGCGTCCCGTCTGGTCGAGCACGGCGCCCTGCACCGACAGGATGCGCCAGTCCGGTCGGTCGGGCGTGTGCGCCTGGTTGAGCACGTCGAGCGCCTGCTGATAGTTTCCGGCATCCGCCAGCGCACGGCCATAGGCCCCGAGCACGTCCGTGTTCTTGGAATTCTTGAGCGCCGCTTGCTCCAGCACCGCGACCGCCTGCGAACGCTGACCGGAGGCGCGCAGCGCCTGCGCATAGTTGATCGCCGCCACCGGGTCGTTGGGATTGGCCTTGTGACGCTCCCCCCAGGCCGAGGCCGCGCTGCGCGCATCGGCCTCGTCGCGGGGCGCGGCAGCCATCGCGGACGTGGCGGCGGGCTCCGAGGATTGGGTGGTCTTGCAGCCAGCAATCGCCAGCCCCAATGCAACGACGAGGGCTGTCGAGGCGAAGAGTTGCGCGGGTCTGGCGCGATACGGCGGTAATGCGTCCATGGCTTTGGGATTGACTCCAGGCCCCACCCGATACCACCAGCAATAAAATGTTAACCCTAACGGGAGGTTAACGGGCGCCCTGCTTGGAAGGCTCGTGATACTCCGCGGCCATCTGAGCCGACCTTCGGAACCAAGAGGACTCCACCAAGTCTCTGATTCTAGTGCCGCTTTTCGATTTGAAGGTCCTAGCCGAGTTGGCCGCAACTGGTGTAGGAACCTCAAATCGATGGCACTCGCCTCCCCCCATGGCACGTCGTGCAGGAACCCATGGCCAATACCGCAATCCATCCAGCATTTGCCCCGCGCGACGGCTCCGGCGTCCCGGTCACGTTCGTGACCGCCGCCAACTGGGCAGAGGTGCGAGCACGTCTCGACGCCCGCGCGCGGGCGTTCGCCGATTCGGCCGGCTTCGAGCCGCGCGCCGGTCGCCACCTCCTCCTGCCGGGCCCCGACGGTACGCTTGCCGGCGTACTGTTTGCGATCGAGAGCGCCAACGGGCCGCACCCAGACCCGTTTCGGGCGGGCGCCCTGCCGAGCCTGCTGCCGGCACGCACCTATCGCTTCGCCGAGGCGCCACCCGATGCGCGGCTCGCGGCGCTGGCGTTTGCGCTCGGCACGTATCGCTTCGGGCGCTATCGAAAGTCGGATGAGCAGTCGGCGCGGCTCGAGGTCCCCGAGGGGGTGGATATCGAAGACCTCACCCGGATTGTCGAGGGCGTTTTTCTCGCCCGCGACCTCATCAACACGCCGGCGAACGACATGGGGCCGGCAGAGCTCGAGCAGGCAGCCCGCACGCTCGCCAATCGCCACGGCGCGACCCTGAACGCGATCGTGGGCGAAGACCTGCTGACGCAGAATTTTCCGCTGATCCATGCCGTGGGCCGCGCCGCCGATCGGGCGCCGCGCTTGGTCGACATGACCTGGGGCGATCCTTCGCATCCCAAGATCACGCTGGTCGGCAAGGGCGTCTGTTTCGACACCGGCGGCCTCGACATCAAGCCCGAAAGCGGCATGCTCAACATGAAGAAGGACATGGGGGGCGCCGCCTCGATGCTGGCGCTCGCTCACATGCTGATGTCGCGCCGGGTCAAGATCCGATTGCGCGTTCTGATCCCAGCCGTCGAGAACTCGATTTCCGGCTCCGCCTTTCGCCCGCGCGACATCTATCGCTCCCGCAAGGGCATCACGGTCGAGATCGGCAACACCGATGCCGAGGGCCGGCTCATCCTCGCCGACGCCTTTGCGCTGGCTGACGAGGAGCAGCCTGAGCTGATCGCCGACATGGCAACACTGACCGGAGCCGCTCGCGTCGCGCTCGGTACCGAAGTGGTGCCGTTTTATACCGACGACGACGCGCTGGCCGGCGAGCTCGCCCAGCACGCGCAGGCGCAGTGCGACCCGCTGTGGCGGATGCCGCTCTGGCGGCCCTATGACCAGCTGCTCGAGTCGAAGGTTGCCGACGTCAATAACGTCTCGAGCGGCGGCTTTGCCGGATCGATCACCGCCGCGATGTTCCTGCGCCGCTTCGTGACCGCCGCCAAGGCATGGCTGCATTGCGACATCTACGCCTGGAACCAGACCACGCGGCCGGGCCGCCCGGAAGGCGCCGAGTGCCAGGCCGCACGCGCGCTCTATGCATTGCTGACCGCCCGCTACGGCTAATCTGCCAATGAGCTCGCACGATCCGCGCACCACGCCGGCACGGTCCGACCTCGCGGCGAGCCACCTCGCCGGCAAGGTCGAGGCTGCGCGCTTTGTCGACGGGCACCTCCGCGAAGTTGCGGAGGCGCAGGCACCGCTGCGGCGCTCGCCTTCGCCGGATGCGGCTCTGGAGACCGAGGCGCTCAAGGGCGAGCGCGTCATGGTCTACGACAACAACGAGGAGGGCTGGTCCTGGGGCCAGCTTGCAGCCGACAGCTATGTCGGCTGGCTGCCGACGGCGGCGCTGCGCGATCCGGGGCCGCCACCGACCCACCGCGTCGCGGTCCCGCGGACGCTGGTGTTTCCGGGACCGTCGATCAAGCTGCCGCCGCTCGAAGGGCTTTCGTTGGGCTGCCGGCTTGCGATCATGCGCATCGATGGGCCGCTGGCGGTGACGGACTCCAATGGCTTCGTCCCGGCGTGCCATCTCAAGCCGCTCGACTTCACCGAACCCGATTTCGTCACCGTTGCCGAGAGCTTCCTCGGCGTGCCGTATCTCTGGGGCGGCAAGACCAGCCTCGGGCTCGACTGCTCAGGCCTGGTGCAGATCGCGCTCACGGCCAGCGGGATCGCCTGTCCGCGCGACAGCGACATGCAGGAGCGCGCGCTCGGCGGGGCGACGCCCGGCGTGTCCGACCTGCAACGCGGAGATCTGGTGTTCTGGAAGGGCCATGTCGCGATCGCTCGCGACCCAGCGACGCTTATTCACGCCAATGCGTTTCACATGGCGGTCGTGGTCGAGCCAGCTCAGGAGGCGATCGCCCGCATCCACGCTGCCGGCAGCGACGTAACCAGCGTGCGGCGGCTCACCGCCGCTCTTGTTTGAGCATGATCTTTTCCGAAAACCGGTTCCCACTTTTCGGGATCATGCGTCAATAGCCGGTGACGCGATCGATCGTGTTCACGAGCGGGATGCCGAGCTCGATGCGGTCGATCTGCTGCAGCACGCTGATGGCAAGCGTCTGCGGCACCGCCTGGGCGGCGTTGTGCGGCGTGATCGTCACCTTGGGATGATCCCACAGCGGGCTTCCGACCGGCAGCGGCTCGGTCGGAAAGACGTCAAGCGTCGCACCCGCCAAGCTCCCCTCCTCAAGCGCAGCCAGGATGTCGGCATCGACCTGCAGCGAGCCGCGCCCGGCATTGATCAGGTAGGCGCCTTGCAGAGCGCCGCTCGAGCGCAGCTTGCGCAGCAGGTTGAGATTGATGATGCCGCGCGTCGCCGGTGTCGCCGGCAGCAGGCAGACCAGGATCTCGCTGCGGCGCAGGAACTGTTCGAGCCCTTGCGCGCCATGGAAGGTCTCGAGGCCTGGCAGTGCCTTCGGTGTCCGGCTCCAGCCCGCGACCTGGAACCCGATCCGGTGCAGCATCCAGGCCGCGCTCGTGCCGAGCACGCCCAGCCCCATGATGCCAACCAGCACTTCGCTCGCCGCCGGCTGGCTGTGCTCGCGCCACAGGCGCTCGCGCTGCTGCGCCTCGTACAGACGCTGCCGACGATGGTACATCAGCACATGCAGGACCACGTATTCGGTCATCCGCATGGTGAGATCGGAGTCAACGATACGCACCACCGGCACATCCGGCAGCTCGGGATCGGCGAGCAGATCATCGGCGCCGGCGCCAAGCGAGAAGATCGCCTTGAGATTGGGAAATCCGGCGAGCAGCCCCGCTGGCGGCTTCCAGACGCAGGCATAGCGGATGTCGGCCGGGTCGCCGATCTGTTCGGGCCACGTGCGGATATCGTGCTGCGGCGCGAGCGCGCGAAAGCGCTGCTCCCATCCCTTCGGGTCCCAGCCCATGATCGCAAGAAGGATATTCGACATTGCACCTGTATCGGCCGGACTGCCAGGCAGCCTGCGGCGCGAGGATTGCCTATTGGGCCACGATGCCCTCGGGCGCGGTGTCCAGGTTGAAGGCGGCCGCGAACAAGGCGCGGGTATAGTCGCTTTGCGGCCGCGCGAAAAGGTCGGCGGCAGGCCCCTCCTCCACCACCTTGCCATGGCGCATGACGATGAGGCGGCTCGCCAGCGCGGCCACCACCCGCAGGTCGTGCGAGATGAACAGGTAGGTCAGGTTGAGCCGCTTCTGCAGGTCCCGCAGCAGATCGACGATCTGCGCCTGGATCAACATGTCCAGCGCGCTGGTCGGCTCGTCGAGCACGATGAAGCTCGGCTCCAGCACGATCGCGCGCGCGACCGCGATGCGCTGGCGTTGCCCGCCGGAGAATTCATGCGGATAGCGGAATCGCGTCTCCGGATCGAGACCGACTTCGTGCAACGCGCGGATCACCTTCTGCTCCTGCTGTTCCTTTGACAGGTTCGGCTGATGGACCCACAGGCCTTCCTCGATGATGTCCGCAAGCGACATCCGCGGGCTGAGCGAGCCATAGGGATCCTGGAACACGACCTGCATGTTGCGGCGGAACGGCCGCATCGCCTTGAAATTCAAACCATCGATCGGCTTGCCCAGGAACGTGATCAACCCTTGTGAGGAAATGAGCCGCAGAATGGCGAGCCCGAGCGTCGTCTTCCCGGAGCCGGATTCGCCCACGATTCCCAGCGTCTCGCCCTGGCGGACCTCAATGGTGATGCCGTCGACGGCCTTGATGTGCCCGACAGTCTTCCGCAGCACGCCGCGCTTGATCGGGAACCAGACCTTGAGATCGTTGGCGGCGAGCACGACCGGAGCGTCGGGCATGAGCGGTGCCGGATCGGGCTTCGGCTCGGCCGCGAGCAGCGCACGCGTATAGGGATGCTCGGGCGCAGTGAACACGCGCTCGACCGGGCCCTGCTCGACGATCTTGCCCTCCTTCATCACGCAAACCCGGTCCGCGAGCTTGCGCACGATGCCGAGGTCATGGGTGATGAACAGCATGGCCATGCCGAGCCGCGACTGCACATCCTTGAGGAGCCTGAGGATCTGCGCCTGCACGGTGACATCGAGCGCCGTGGTCGGCTCGTCCGCGATCAGCAGGTCGGGCTCGTTGGCGAGCGCCATGGCGATCATCACACGCTGGCGCTGTCCGCCCGAGAGCTGATGCGGATAGCTCTGCAACCGGCTCGCCGGGTCGGGGATGCCGACCTGATCCAGCAGCTCCACGATGCGCGCGCGCGCGGCCGCGCCGGTCAGTCCCTGATGCAGCAGCAGGACTTCGCTGATCTGCTTTTCGATCGTGTGGAGCGGATTGAGCGACGTCATCGGCTCCTGAAAGATGATGGTGATGTCGTTGCCGCGCACCTGCCGGATCTGCCGTTCGCTCATACCGAGCAGATCCTGGCCCTTGAAGCGGATCGCGCCCGAGGGATGGTGCGCAGTCGGGTACGGCAGGAGCTTCATCACCGACAGCGCGGTCGCCGACTTGCCGGAGCCGGATTCGCCCACCAGCGCCACCGTCTCGCCTTCCGCGATATCAAACGAAATCCGGTCAACCGCGAGCGTCTCGCGCGTGCCTTGGCGAAAGCCGATGGAGAGGTCTTTGACCGAAAGGAGAATCTTGGAAGCGGTCATGCCAGCACCCTTAGGATTTCAGCAATACCGCTTGCGTCTGGCGCAATTCTTTTCATTTCGACCGGCGGGTTAATCCCCTTATCCGCTGATGCGAAATATCTGCATTTTCTCCGAATAGCCGTGACGAGGTGAATTGCATCAGGCAGTTTCAATTTCTTGCCGTGACTCTCCCGATGCGCAAAGCGCAGATCGGCGCTCTCATAGAGGATGTCGCGGCTGATCGGAACGAGATCAAGAAATTTACTCCAGACGATCAGGTCGAGATAAGCACGCTTTATGGGAGGACGGTGCGGCACTTCCGAGCCAGCCAAGACTTCCGCCAGGGTGAGCTCACTTGTAACTCCGGCGCCTGGATGCGCCTGCAGCGCTTCAAGCAAGTTCTTCATCGGCTCAGCAACCGACGGCTCTCCTTCGACCGCGAAGATAAATGACATAGTATCCAGATACACGACGGCTGCCGGCGGGGGTTCAGTCATCCCACTCGTCTCTGAGCTGTCTGATCCCACTAACGATGTTCTCAACCGAGCGGTACGGCGGCCGCCTCAATGCCCAGATTTCTTCCAAGGTCATTGGCTGATAGGACGGTGTGTCCTCTGTTACTGTGACGGTCACCCGCGTCAACGGATCGATTCCTTCGCGGAGATCCTCCGGAAGCCTTGAGGCCGGATAATTTTGGCGAACGATCTTGTTCATCGAAGTGGCTCCTAGTGCCCCGTTTCCGAAGCTCGTGATACACCTCAGCACGCTCTGACACGAGCTTCGGAAACAAAGGGGCACTTGCAACTCTATGATTCTAGTGCCGCTTTTCGATTTGAAGTTCCTAACCGAGCTTGCTGCAGGTGGTGTAGGAACTTCAAATCGGCGGCACTAGCCTAACACATTCTATCCTTATCTCACCGGAACGTCTTGCGCGGATCGAAGGCATCGCGCACCGCCTCGCCGATGAAGATCAACAGCGACAGCATGATGGCCAAGGTGAAGAAGCCCGAAATGCCGAGCCAGGGTGCCTGGATGTTGGCCTTGCCTTGCTTGAGCAGCTCGCCCAGCGAGGCCGAGCCAGGCGGCAGGCCGAAGCCAAGGAAATCGAGCGAGGTCAGCGTCATCACCGAGCCCGACAGGATGAACGGCAGGAACGTCATGGTCGCCACCATGGCGTTGGGCAGGAGATGCCGGAACATGATCACCGGGTTCGACACGCCCAGCGCACGCGCGGCCTGGATGTACTCGAAATTGCGGCCGCGCAGGAACTCGGCACGGACCAAACCAACCAGTGACACCCAAGAAAATAACAACAGGATCCCGAGCAAAACGAAGAAGCTCGGCACCAGGACCGACGAAATGATGAGCAGCAGATAGAGCCCAGGGACCGCCGTCCAGACCTCGATGAACCGTTGGAATATGAGATCGACCCAGCCGCCGAAATACCCCTGCACGGCGCCGGCCGCCACGCCGATGACCGAGGAGATGCTGGTCAGAATGAGCCCGAACAGGACGGAGATCCGGAATCCGTAGATCAAGCGCGCCACCACGTCGAAGCCCTGGTCGTCGGTGCCAAGCCAGTTGTATTCCAGGTCGCGGCAGCCCGAGAGGCCCTTCTTCTTGACCACCGCCTCGCATTCCTGCTCGGTCAGGAGCCACGTCGGCTTGGACGGTGCCGGCGTCGGCAGATCGAGATTATGAGTATTGTAGGAATATCGGATCAGCGGCCACACCATGTAGCCGCCCGAGTCGGCGACAAGCTTCTGCAGATAGGGATCGCGGTAGTCGGCAGCGGTCTCGAATTCGCCGCCGAATGTGGTCTCCGAATAGGTACGCACCACCGGAAAGAAATATTTGCCATCGTATTGAACGATGAACGGCTTGTCGCTGGCGATGAACTCGGCACACATCGATACCGCAAACAGGACCAGGAAGACCCAGAGCGAGACGTAGCCGCGCCGGTTCGCCTTGAAGTTCTCCCAGCGCCGCCGGTTGATCGGCGACAGAGCAAAACGCCTTCGCGGGGCCGTGACCTGGTCCGTCGGCGGCAGCACCTTTGGGGCGGGAATCCGAACACTGGTGCGATCGTCCACGCTCACACCTCCCGCGTCTCAAAGTCGATGCGCGGATCGACGAGGGTATAGGTCAGGTCCGAGATCAGGTTCACCACCAAGCCGAGCAATGCGAAGATATAGAGCGTCGCGAACACGACCGGGTAATCGCGATTGATCACGCTCTCAAAGCCAAGCAGGCCCAGGCCATCAAGCGAGAAGATGGTCTCGATCAGGAGCGAGCCGGCGAAGAAGGCGTGCACGAATGCACCGGGGAAGCCCGCGATGACGATCAGCATCGCGTTGCGGAACACGTGCCCGTAGAGCACCTGGCGCTCGCTGTTGCCCTTGGCGCGCGCGGTCAGCACGTATTGCTTGCGTATCTCATCCAGAAACGAGTTCTTGGTGAGCAATGTCGTGGTCGCGAAGGCGGCAAGCCCCATCGATATGATCGGCAGGGTGAGATGCCAGAAATAGTCGAGGATCTTCTGCCACCAGGGTAGCTGCGCCCAGTTCTCGGAGGTCAGACCGCGCAGCGGAAAGATATCGAGGAATGATCCGCCCGCGAACAGCACGATGAGCAGGATGGCAAACAGGAAACCCGGGATCGCATAGCCGATAATGATGATTCCGGAGGTCAGCACGTCGAACCGCGAGCCGTCCTGCACCGCCTTGCGGATGCCCAGCGGAATCGAGATCAAGTAGCTGAGCAGCATGAGCCAGAGGCCCAGAGAGATCGAGACAGGAAGCTTCTCGCCGACCAGCTGCAGCACGCTCACGTCGCGGAAATAGCTCTTGCCGAAGTCGAAGCGAACGTAGTCCCAAAGCATCTTAAGAAAGCGCTCATGCGCCGGCTTGTCGAAGCCGAACTGCTGCTCCAGCCGCTTGATGAATTCGGGGTCGAGCCCCTGGGCCCCGCGATACTTCGACGAGATGTCGTTAAGGCCGCCGGCTCCGGGCTGCCCGCGGCTGCCGAAATCACCCGTGCCCGACCCGCCCGTGCGGGCACCCGCCCCGGTGTCGGCGCCGGAGAGCACCGCGATCACCCGCTCGATCGGGCCACCGGGCGCGAACTGCACCACCACGAACGATACGAACATGATCCCGAGCAGCGTCGGAATCATCAGAAGGAGGCGCCGGATAATATAGGCGGTCATTGGTGGATCTTTTTCTCGTCGCCCGCCCGACAGTACAGCAGATCAGAGGTCACGTTGCACCCTTGCCGCCTTGTCGGGATCATACCACCAGGTCTCAGGAACACCGCGCGCATAGCGCGGCTTGGTCGCCGGCCGGGCGAACGCGTCCCAGTAGGCGATCCAATGCGTGGCCTTGTACCAATGCGGGATCCAGTAGCGGCTGGCGCGGAACACACGATCGAGCGCCTTGCAGGCCGCCGTCAGCGCGGGCCTCGTCTCGGCCGCGATGATCTTGTCAACCAGCGCATCGATCACCGGATCGGCGATGCCGGCGAGGTTCTGCGAGCCCTTGATGGCGGCAGCCTGCGAGGTGAAGTAGGTGCGCAGCGAATCGCCTGGAGTGCTCGAGAACGAGAAACGCTGAACCGTAATGTCGAACTCGAACGTGTCGGTGCGCCGCCTGTATTGGGCTGGATCGACGATGCGCACCGATGCGTCGATGCCGAGCGTCGTCAGATTCTTTATTAACGCCATGTGGTGCGGCTGGAATGACGAGTCGTCCAAAAGGAATTCGATGGTGATCCGTTCGCCTTTGGGCGTGAAGCGCTTGCCGTCCCGCAGCCCATAGCCCGCCTGCTGC
>Ga0209797_10000090_pt1 | contig 39449 bp, 35 predicted proteins | sample DOMMetBare3Fresh_2_FD_187472 | JGI IMG/M metagenome (GOLD analysis project Ga0209797, IMG submission 187472) | Wetland sediment microbial communities from St. Louis River estuary, USA, under dissolved organic matter induced mercury methylation -... | ecosystem: Environmental > Aquatic >... | reverse complement strand
GTCCCTCGCGAATCAGGCGCCAAGCTAACAGCCTGAGTCGTTAACTCTGCGTTTACCGGGGGACCGAGCAGGCCCAAAAACGAACGGGGCGGCCCGAAGGCCGCCCCGCGTTAAATCACCAACCCGCTTGCGCTCAATTTGGTATGGCCGACCGCGGGTTCGGCGGGTAGGCCGAGTTCTTCTGAATGCCGCGAACGAGGTCAAGAGCGGTATTGAGCGCCTTGTCGTTCTTCGGGTCCGGCGGAATGTAGGACTGCGAGCCGGTCTCCTCCTGGCCATCACCCTTGAGGTGCCCGCGCAGCGAGGATTCGCCGCGCGTGTCGGTGCGCGCCTTGAGCTCCTCCGGAACGTCCTGCAGCACCTCGATGTCGGGCGTGATGCCCTTGGCCTGGATCGAGCGGCCGGACGGCGTGAAGTAGCGCGCCGTGGTGAGCCGCAGGGCGCCGTTGCCGGAGCCGAGCGGGATGATGGTCTGTACCGAGCCCTTGCCGAACGAGCGCGTGCCGATGATGGTCGCGCGCTTGTGGTCCTGCAACGCGCCGGCCACGATCTCGGAGGCCGAGGCGGAGCCGCCATTGATCAGCACGATGATCGGCTTGGTCTTGGTCAGGTCGCCCGCGCGGGCGTTGAAGCGCTGGGTCTCCTCGGCATTGCGGCCGCGGGTCGAGACGATCTCGCCTCGCTCCAGGAACGCATCGGACACCGAGATCGCCTGATCGAGCAGGCCGCCCGGATTGTTGCGCAGGTCAACGACGAAGCCCTTGAGCTTGTCGCCGGCCTGATTGGACATCTCGGTAATCGCTCGCCGGACGCCTTCGGTGGTCTGTTCGTTGAACTGCGTGATGCGGATATAGCCGACGTCGTCGCCGTTCATGTTCGAGCGCACCGAGCGAACCCGAATCACGTCGCGGGTGATCGAGATATCGACCGGCTTGTCCGAACCCTTGCGGATGATCTTCAGCTTGATCTTGGTATTGACCGGGCCGCGCATCTTTTCGACGGCCTGGTTGAGGGTCAGGCCCTGCACCGGCTCATCGTCAAGATGGCTGATGATGTCGTTGGCCATCACGCCAGCCTTGGCCGCCGGGGTCTCGTCGATCGGCGCGACGACCTTGATCAGCCCGTCTTCCATGGTGACTTCGATGCCCAGCCCGCCGAACTCGCCGCGCGTCTGCACCTGCATGTCACGGAAGCTCTTGGCGTCCATGTAGCTGGAGTGCGGATCGAGCCCGGCCAGCATGCCGTTGATGGCCGATTCGACGAGCTTGCTATCGTCAGGCTTCTCGACGTAATCGGCGCGCACTCGCTCGAACACGTCGCCGAACAGGCTGAGCTGCCGGTAGGTGTCGGCGGCCGCCGCTCTCGCGCTCGAGCCGTCGAACACGATTCGGGGCTGGGTAGTGATGAGCGTCAGAGCTGCGCCTGCCGCTGCACCAAGGAGGATCAAAGAAGTTTTGCGCATCATCCGCGAACCTTTTCGACTTCGCTTGCCGCCCACCATGGGCCCGGGTCGACGGGGGTCCCGTCTTTTCGGAACTCAACATAAAGCACCGGTTGTCCGGAACCGGCCGTGACAGTCACCGCAGCTTGCGCCCGGCTTCCCATCACTGCGACGGGTTCACCCGTCACGACGAATTGCCCCAAATCGACGGATATCTGCTCCATCCCGGCCAGTAGCACATGATACCCATCTCCGGCATTTAGGATCAAGAGTTGGCCGTAATTGCGGAAGGGGCCAGCATAGACCACCCAGCCGTCGCACGGGGCGGTCACCTGGCTGCCGTGGCGGGTAGCGATAGACAGCCCCTTTTCGGCGCCGCCGAGCCCATCCGAAGCCCCGAAATCCCTGATCTTCACACCATTCACGGGCAGCGGCAGACGTTTCTTGGCCGTCGCAAAAGCAACGGCCGGGGCGAGCCGGCCAAGGTCCTTGGCAGCGGCCAGGTCGGTCCGGATGTCCAAAGCCTTTTTTTCGTCATTGGTGCGGGCGGCCACCCGGGTGGCGCGGGTTGCCCCATCCAGGTTGCGCTCAAGGCCGCCGATGAGATCCTTCAGATTGTCGGCCTCGCGCCCGAGCTGCGTGGCGCGCTGGCGCTCGGCCGCCAGGTTCTTCTCGATATCCTGCTGCTGTTTCTGGCGCTGCTCGGTCAGCATGGTCAGCCGCAGGCCCTCGTCGGCGATCATCTTGAGATCGCGCTCAAGGCGCTCGCGCTCGTCCGCGATATCCTTGCGCAGACGCGCCAGCTCGGAAAGGTCGGCCGCCAGTGCCGTTGTTTCCTGCCGCATTCCCGGCAGCACCGCACCAAGCAGGATGGCGGTGCGCAGCGATTCGAGCGCGTCTTCGGGTCTTCCCAGAATGACCGGCGGCGGCCGGCGACCAATGCGCTGGAGCGCGGCCAGCACCTCGCCGATGACGCCGCGCCGCTCGTCGAGCGACGTGCGGATCTCCTGCTCGCGGTCGTCGAGCGGCTTGATGCGCTCATTGGCCCGGATGATCGCGGCCTCAATGGCGCGCACGCGTTCGGCCGATTCGATCAGCTGGGTGTTGAATTTGCGGCGGTCGCCGCCGATCGATTCAATCTCGCGCCTGAGCTTCGCCTCGTTCTCAAGCGCGCGACGCTGCTGGTCGCGCAGCGCTGCGAGTTCCTGGTCGCGCTGCTTGAGTGCGTCGAGAGAGTTCGGCTCCTTAGCACTGGAGTCTCTGCTGACCGGCACATTCGATGGGCGCAGTTCCGGGCGCGGCGACGGTTGCGCGCGCGGCGGGTTGGCCGGGACAACTGGAACGGCCGGCGCGTAGTTCAAATAGGGGACTTCGCCAGGCTGCCGCGACGGGGTCTGTGCAACGGCGGCCACTATTCCAAGCGCACCGAATCCGATCGCCCCCGCCATTGCCGGGCGCCGAACGTTCGCAAAATACCGCATCATTGAGCCCATCAAAAGAATTTTAAGCAAGATTGAGACCAGCGCCAAGGGTTAATGCAGAATGCTGCCGGATTAAGACTAAGGCGCCGGGCCCATGCTCACGAACAGGTGAAAGGTAATGCCGCGGATTGGCCCCGTGCCTATTGGCGGTGAATCCGGGACTTTCGGCGTACGTCCGCAGCCCCCTCTGACACGGCTTCGAAAACAAGGGGGCAAGCAAGTCTATGATTCTAGTGCCGCTTTTCGATTTGAAGTTCCTGATCGAGTTTGCGGCAGGCGGTGTAGGAATTTCAAATCGGCGGCACTAGGCGCGGTGATAGGGGTGTCCCGCCAGGAGCGTAGTAGCGCGGTAAATCTGTTCGAGCAGCATGATCCGGACCAGCTGGTGCGGCCAGGTGGCGGCGCCAAAAGCCAAGGTCAAGCCGGCCTTGTCGCGCAAGGAGGCGGCGAGGCCGTCGGCGCCGCCGATGATGAAAGCCGCGACCGGCCGGTTCTCGGCGCGCCAGCCCTGCAGCTGGCCCGCGAAGGTTGCGCTGCTCAGGCTCTTGCCGCGTTCATCCAGGATCACCGTCACGGCCCGGTCGGGCAGGACGTTGGCGATGGCGATCGACTCCTCAAGCATGCGCCGCTCAACGCTGTCGGCGCGGCTTTCACGAATTTCGATGATGTCGATGGTGGCAAGGCCGACCGCGCGTCCGGCATCAGCCGCACGCTTGCGGTAGCGCTCGGCCAGGTCCCGTTCCGGCCCTTGCTTCAGCCGACCGACCGCGGCTACCACGATGCGCATGGCTAGTGCCGCCGATGTGAAGTTCGTGTTCGAGGTTGCTACAACCTATCACGAACTTCGGAAGCGATGCACTTGCCACCGCGCGGTCAGCTGACGTGTCGTCCCTGTGGGCGCGCCCACATCTTCTCGAGTTGATAGAAGGCGCGCACTTCGGGTCGGAACACGTGGACGATGACATCACCGGCGTCGATCAGGACCCAGTCACAATGAGGCATTCCTTCGACGCGCACGTCGCGGACGCCGGCCTTGTGGAGATCTTCGATCAGGCGATCAGCGATCGCGCCTACTTGCCGGTTTGACCGTCCGGAGGTCACAACCAGGAAGTCGGCGAGCGCGCTCTTGCCGGTGAGATCGATGGTGATGGTGTCCTCGGCCTTCATGTCGTCGACGCGGGCGAGGACGAGGCGGAGGATTTCCTCGGTGTCAGGACGCACCTTGGAAATCGCTTGGGGGGCGCGACGCGCGCCAGCCCTGGAGATTGCAGGTGTGGACAGGGGCTTGCCTTTCCTTTCGCTTCCTTTCACTGCATCACCGCGCCCCGGCGAAGCAGGACGCAATGCATAAGATAGGCACGGCTGGTTAACGGATTCAACCGGTCAGCGTTCCGCAACGTCATCTTTTTAGTGCGTTTGGATGTCGCCCTCATGACTCCCGGCGCCGCGCTCGCAGCGCGGTGGAGGACAGAGGTGATTTCAGCCCATGGAGGTATATCCAGGCCGGCGGCCTGTGCCGCGCCAAGGTGGCTGCGGCCTGCTCCGGCAGCCGGAAGCGCGCCAGCGCCTGGCCGCCGACGCTGGCGGTTGCGTAAAGACTTGGGCCGAGGCGATCGACCACGGCGATCGGCACCAAGGCGGCGATGCCGCGCCATTTCTGCCAGCGGTGGAAGCTGCGCAAATTGTCGGCACCCATGATCCAAACAAAGTGCACCCCCGGACAGCGAGCCACGAGATAGCGGATGGCGTCGTAGGTGTAGCGCACCTTGATCGCCGCCTCGAAGCCGCTGACGTCGATGCGCGGATGATGCGCGAGTGTGCGCGCGGCCGCGAGGCGCTCGCCGAGTGGGCTCAGACCGCGGGTGTCCTTGAGCGGATTGCCCGGCGTCACCAGCCACCAGACGCGGTCGAGGCCGAGCCGGCGCATCGCGATCAGGCAGGCGGCGCGATGGGCCTGGTGCGGCGGATCGAAGGTGCCGCCGAACAGGCCGATCCTCATGCCGGGAGCGTGGGGCGGCAGAACGGTCACGGCCTCGTCTGGCCCGATCCGCGCACGCGGTACTTGAAGGTGGTGAGCTGCTCGACGCCGACCGGGCCGCGGGCGTGGAAGCGGCCGGTGGCGATCCCGATCTCGGCGCCGAAGCCGAACTCGCCGCCATCGGCGAATTGCGTGGAAGCGTTGTGCAGCACGATCGCCGAATCGATCCCGTCGAGGAACTTTTCCGCCGCAGCCTTGTCCTCGGTGACGATCGAATCGGTGTGGTGCGAGCCGTAGCGCTCGATGTGCTCGATCGCGCCATCGACGCCGTCCACCACCTTGGCGGAGATCACGGCGTCGAGATATTCGGTCGACCAGTCCTCCTCGTGCGCGGGCTTGGCGCGCGCGTCGGCGGCCTGCACGGCCTGATCGCCGCGCACCTCGCAGCCGGCGTCGACCAGCATGGCGACGAGTGGCTTGAGATGGGTCGGCGCCGCGGCGCGGTCGACCAGCAGCGTTTCGGCCGCGCCGCACACGCCGGTGCGGCGCATCTTGGCGTTGAGCACGATCGCCTTCGCCATGTCGAGCGAGGCCGCCTTGTCGACATAGACATGGCAGATGCCTTCGAGATGCGCGAACACCGGCACGCGCGCTTCCGCCTGCACGCGAGCGACCAGGTCCTTGCCACCGCGCGGCACGATCACGTCGATGGTGCCGCCGAGGCCAGCGAGCATCATGCCGACGGCGGCGCGATCGCGCGTCGGCACCAACGCGATGGCGGCCGGCGGCAAGCCGGCGGCTTCCAACCCCTGCGTGATCGCGGCGTGGATCGCCACGTTGGAGCGCTGGCTCTCCGAGCCGCCGCGCAGGATCGCGGCATTGCCGGCCTTGAGGCAGAGCGCGGCGGCGTCGGCGGTGACGTTCGGCCGGCTCTCATAGATGATGCCGATCACGCCGAGCGGCACGCGCACGCGCTCGATGGTCATGCCGTTCGGCCGGGTCCAGCGTTCGGTGACCTTGCCGACCGGATCGGCGAGCGCCCGCACCACATCGATCCCGTCCGCCATGGCGGCGACGCGCTTGTCGTCGAGCGCCAGCCGGTCGAGGAATGCCGAAGTTGCGCCCGAAGCTTTGGCGGCCGCGAGGTCCTCCGCGTTGGCTGCGAGGATCTCCGCCTTGCGGGCGCGAATCGCCTGCGCGATCGCTTCGAGCGCCTTGTCCTTCTGCGCCGTCGGCGCATGCGCCAGCACCCGCGCGCCCGCGCGCGTCTTCTGCCCAAGCGCGGGCATGACGGCTTCGGCGGCGGCTTCGACGGTCCTGAGCGCTGCTGTCATGGTGTCCATCCGGGCGGCTTTCCTATCACGCCCCTGCTGGGCCCGCGAGGTGGCTTTTCTTGCCCCGGGCCGACCCGCGATGTAATGACCCGGGCGGATGCTCCAAAGGGACGGGACAAAAAAATGAAGCTTAAGGATCAGGTCGCGATCGTCACCGGTGCCGGCCGAAATATTGGTGAAGAAGTCTCCAAACTGTTTGCCGCCGAGGGCGCCCGGATCGCGGTGGTCGACCTCGACCGGCCGCGCGGCCAGCACACCGTCGACGCCATCAAGGCTGCGGGCGGCGATGCCGACCTGTTCGTGACCGACGTCTCCAAGGGCGCCGACGTGGCCGCCATGGTTAAGGCGGTGGTCGGCCGCTTCGGCCACGTCGACATCCTGGTCAACAACGTGGCGATCTCCGACAACAAGAGCCTGCTCGAGATCACCGAGGAGGACTGGGATCGGGTGATGACGGTCACGCTGAAGAGCCAGTTCCTGATGTCGAAGCACGTCGCGCAGCAGATGATCGCGCAGGGCACCGGCGGCAAGATCGTCAATGTCGGCTCGACCTCGGGCTGGCAGGGCCGCCCGCGCGCCACCGCCTATTCGGCCGCCAAGGCCGCGATCGCGAACTTCACGCGCACCATCGCGGTGCAGCTTGCGCCTTACAACATCCGCGTCAACGCGATCGTGCCGAACAAGATCGGCTCGCCGGTCGGGCGCGACGAGTTCGATCCCACGCGCCCGGTGACGAACATGCTTAAGCGTGCTGGACGGCCGGAGGAGGCCGCCAAGGCGATCTTGTTCCTCGCCAGCGAGGATTCATCGTTCGTGATCGGCGAGAACCTGTTCGTCGATGGCGGCACCATGGCGATGGACCAAACCGGAACGTGAAGCGATTGAATAACGTGACGATCGCTCTCAGCTGTATTTCATCGGCCCCTTGCCGGTCCAGTTCGGCGGGTTGGTCGCCTTGATGCGGCGCGCTTCCTTGACCAGCTCCTTGACCGCGCCGGTGACCGGCAGCGACAGCCCGGCCTTGTCGGTCATCTCGGCGACGACCTGCATGTCCTTGAGCGCCCAGGTGAACGAGATCATGTCCCATTCCTTGAGCGCGTCGGAATTGCCCGAGCTCATCATCAGCGCGTCGCGCAGCTTGACGAGGTCGATGCCGGTGGTCTCGGCCAGGCGGCCTGCCTCGATCAGCCCGACGGCGCTGATCCAGAGCAGGAGATTGTTCATGGTCTTGCCGACCTGGCCATGGCCGACATCGCCGAGGTGGGCGTAGTCCGAGCAGAAGCAGCCGTAGACGGCGCGGCCGCGCTCGACCACGTCGGGCGCGCCGCCGACGAGCGCCAGCAGCGTGCCCTCGTCGGCCGCGAAGCGGCCGCGGCAGATCGGAGCATCGAGCACACCGATGCCTTTCGGCTTGGCGGCGGCGTCGATCTCCTGCACCACGGCGGGCGACGTGGTCGACGACACCGCGATGATCGCGCCCTTGCGCAGGTTGGCGATAAGACCGCCGTCGCCATAGACCACGGCGCGGACCTCGTCGGTATAGCCCACGCCCAGGATCACGAAGTCGCACGCCTTGGCGAGCGCGGCGGGTGAATCGGCGGTGGCGGCGCCGGCCGCGCGCGCGCTCGCAAGCGCTTCAGCGCTGAGGTCGCAGGCGGTCACGCTGTAGCCATGCTTGACCAGATGCTTGAGCATCGCGTGGCCCATGCGGCCGGCGCCGACGATGCCGACGCGTTCCTTGGTTCCGTTTGTCATGTCGTCCTCAACTGTCTCAACTGAAATGGGCAAGGCGTGCCCACTTTCTTTGCACAAACCGCGTCTTTGTGGGTAGGGGCACGGCAGAAAAACAAGCGTGGGGCTAAGCCCGCGCTCTTTTCGCCGGATCGGGACATTCGGGTCAATCACCGGCGCCTTGATCGTATCGCCTTTGCCCGAATAGTCTGATCTTGTTGGTGAGGCTCGACGCAAGGTCCGGTCGGGTCGACGAGCCCAAGCAGGGGAGGTCCCGTGCGATTGTCGCCCATGCATGGTTTGCGGACCTGCTTCGCGACGTTGGTAACGTTGCTGGCGCTAAGCGCCCCGGCGCGGCCGCAGGCATCGCTGCTGCCGTCCGGCGTCCAAAGCACCTTGGCCGCGGCTGCGGCCGAATGGAATCAGTCGCTTCGCCCCGACCTGAGCACGATGCGAAAGGCGTTTGAGGCGCTCCATGCCGCCGCCCCCAAGGGCGGGGTGGTCGTGAGCAAGGATCTGGCCTATGGCCCCCATCCAAGAAACATCCTCGATGTTTATAAGCCCAGCCGAGGCGCTTCCGGCCTTCCGGTGGTGATCTTCGTTCATGGCGGGGCTTATGTGGGCGGCGACAAGAGCTACTACGGCAACGTCACGACGTGGTTCGCGCGCCAGAATGTGCTCGGCGTCAACGCGACCTACCGGCTGGCGCCGGCGGCGAGGTGGCCGTCCGCGGCTGAGGATATTTCCGGCATGGTCAAGTGGACCAAGGACAACGCTGCAAGCCTCGGCGGTGACCCGAACAGAATCTTCCTCATCGGCCATTCTGCCGGCTCGACCCATGTCGCGTCATATATCTTCAACAAGCGCCTGCAGCCCGCTGGCGGGCCCGGCGTTGCCGGGGCGGTGCTGATCAGCGGCCGCTATCGGATTCAGTATGATCCGAATGATCCGAACGGGAAGGCCATGCAAGCCTATTTCGGCGAGGACGCATCGGCCTATTCCGATCGCTCTGCGATAACGCACATCCGGGACGCAGCCCGCATTCCGGTGTTCACGGTCATTGCTGAGTATGAGCTTCCTGGCCTTGATGTCATGGGGGCGGAGCTGCTGACGGGCTTGTGCGCGCGCGATGCCGCCTGTCCGCGCTTCACGCGGCTTGCGAAGCACAACCACGGGTCGGAGGTGTTTGCCTTCAACACCGCGGATGAACAGCTCGGCCGCGAAATATTGGAGTTCATGGATCGCGGGCGGTGAATCGCCGGTCACGCCTTCGCCTTCAGCATGGCGTTGAGCGGTTTGCCTGGATCGGCGAGCTCGCCCGCATCGACCGGCACGCGCTGCTCGATCAGCCGGCGCACCGGGCCCATCTCGCGTTGCGCATTGATGCCGAGCACATACGCGATGTGCGTGCCCTCGAGCTCGAACAGCAGCGTGGCGTTGTCGCCGAGATTGCGGCGCACGCGCCCGCTCGGATTTGCGATCGGCCAGCCCATGCCTTGGATGTACATCTCGTACTGCTCCGACCAGTATGACGGCAGCATCGTATACGCTTGGTCACCGCCGGCGGCGTTGCGGCCGGCGACCGAGCCATGCTGCTGCGCGTGCCGCCAGTTCTCCAGCCGCACTGGCCCCTGCGGGCCCGGAAAGCGCGTGCAATCGCCGGCCGCGAAGATCGCCGGATCGGATGTGCGGCAATGGTCGTCGACCAGGATGCCGTCCTGCACCGCGACGCCGGCGGCCTTTGCCAGGCGATCTTCCGGCACAATGCCAACGCCCACCACGATGCAATCGGCCGTGACGGGCACGCCCGTATTGGTATCGACCTCGAAGCCTCCACCGGGCAGCGGCCGCAATGCGGTTGCGGCGGTGCCGAGGCGGATATCGACGCCGGCGCGGCGATGGCGCTCGTGAATGAGCGCGGACGTTTCCTCGTCGCAGACCCGCGCCAAGATGCGCGGCGCGATCTCCATCACGGTGGTCTTCACGCCTAGCTCCGCGGCCGAGGAGGCAATCTCGAGACCGACGACGCCGCCGCCGACGACCAGGAGCGATTTGCTGCGTTGCAGGTCGGCCTTGAGCGCGAGCGCTTCGGCCTCAGTCCGCAGATAGTGGATGCCTTTCTGTCCTGCTGGAAACATCGGCAGCACGCGGTTGGTCGAGCCGGTTGCCAGAATGAGCGCGTCGTAGGCGATGCGCTCGCCCGCCTCCGTCGTCACGGCTTTCGCGGCGCGATCGATCTCCTTGACGCACGCGCCCATCTTGAGCGTGATCCCTTTGCCGGCAATGCCGGCGGGCCCCGCGATCGGCGCGTCCTGCGGCATCGCTTTGCCGGTCAGCACCGCCTTCGACAGCGGCGGCTTCTCGTAGGGCTCGCAGTGCTCGTCGCTGAGCATCAGAACGTCGGCAGCCTTGTCCTGATTGCGGGCCGCGAGCGCGGCGCCAACTGCAGCCGGTCCGCAGCCGACGATGACAATCTTGCGGGCGTCACTCATTGCGTCTCCTGTTGGCATCTTCGGTTGCCGGCGCGTCCGGCTGCCGGCGTGCGAGATTGACACCGCGGCGCGGGCGCGCCTAGATTGGAACGGCGGTCCGCATTGCGGAACGCGCTGGCTTTCCGATTATTTAGCGTGGCGCGCGCCCAAATGCCAGCATCACGCCGCAGCCCGCAAGGCCCTTGAAGCGATGGCGAAACGAGCCAAGTCCGAAGCCCGCCGGCGCGAGCGGCTGTCCTCGGTCGCGACCGCGATCAGGCTGCTCAAGGCGTTCTCGGAGGACGAGGTCGATATCGGCATCAGCGATCTGGCACGCCGGCTCGCCATCGCCAAGAGCACGGCGCATCGGCTGGCGGTGACGCTCGTCTCGGAGGGGATGCTGGAGCAGGACCGCAGCACGGGAAAGTATCGCCTCGGCGTGGCGCTGTTCCGGCTCGGTGCGCTGGTGCGCCGGCGCATGGAGGTGTCCAACGAGGCGCGGCCGTTCCTCTATGATCTGCGCGAGAAGATCAACGAAAGCGTTCACCTCGCGATCCTGGATGGCACCGAGATCATGTACGTTTACAATCTTGAAAGCACGCACGCGATCCGCATGCGTTCCGATCTCGGCGTGCGCAAGCCGGCGCATTGCACCGCCGAGGGGCAGGCAATCCTGGCGTTTCAGCCGCAACCGGTGATCGACGAGGTGATCGCGGCCGGGCTCGTGCCGCGCACGCCCAAGACCATCACGACTCCCGACAAGTTCATCAAGGCGCTGGCGGCCGTTCGCCAGCGCGGCTGCGCGGTCGAGAACGAGGAAAGCGAGCTCGGCATGGTGTGCGTCGCGGCACCGATCCGCGACGACACCGGCGCCGTGGTGGCGGCGGTGGGCATCGCTGGGCCGGAGACGCGGCTGTCGAAGCGGGCAGTGACGACCATCGCGCCGCACGTGATCACGGCTGCGGATCTCGTGTCGGCGCGGCTCGGCTATCGGGCGCGAGCGGCGGGCTAACTCGGAGCTGGGCGCTCAGAGAGAGCGTCCCATTGAACGTCCGATTGTCCAAGGGCGTGAAACAACACGTCGAACAATACAACGGATGCGAAAATCGCCAGCACACATCCTTCGGGACTAGGGCAATACTCATACCTACAAAAGCCAGGCACAATGACGTCAAAGGTGGTAGCAACGAGCGCGAAGCCCGGATCGGACTTGTGAAATATGTGAAAGTTGAGTGGGAGCCCCGCTCCCAAGAGTGGGTTCCAACCGAAGTCAGATTTGATCTCAAAAATGAGGTCTTTTGATTTTTTCACAAACTTCCTTTTCCGAGCAGCAAAGCCTTTCGCGGCAGAATACTTCTCTACAAAGGGAAGTATGGAGCGCTTCTGATTGGTCAGCCCTTCGGATGAGATCGATAATTCTTCGAACTCCTGTTGTTTCAGAGTCTCGAAGTGCTTTCTTTCATTTTCCACGAAGGAGCGGTCCTTAAACGCCTTGGTGTACTCATAGAGGCCCTTCAGAAGTGGGGGGTACCGATACGGAGGCTCTGCAAAATCAACCTTGGCAGCGAGCTCATCGAGATATGTGGAACGGTAGATTGGGCCAACACCGAAAAACCTTGAATTGGAGTGAGCCCGACCCGCACAAGATATCCATTCGGCGGCACATTCGTCCCAATAGCGATTGAGTTCAGGGCCATCATTCCCGCAAAACTGAATGACTCGTTCTTGCCACTTTCGATGCAAAGAGAGGCCGTGCCCTTCGAGCGCGGCCTGTATTGCTGGGCGCCCTGGCCAACGAGAGAGCGACTGAAGCAAGGCGCCTTGCATGCGACCAACCCTTCGAGTCGGCCAGTTAGCTGCGGTGCGATCCGCTTTTTGAATTAAGCCCGCAACGCCACCAGCATCTCTTCGATGTAGTCGTCGTTGCTGGCGATCACGAGCATCGACGCGTGTGGGCGCAGGCTCGCCAGCGTCTTCGAGAGCTCGTCGTCCGACTTGGCAGCGCTGCCGATGATCAGCGCCGTCGTCATGACCTTGCGGGCGTTGCAGGCTTCCGCGATCACGGAGGCGGCATCCGCGCTGGCGCCGGCGCTCGCCACCATCACGATCAGGTCGGCGGTGGCGATCTCGTCCATCAGGTCCTTGGTGCGCCCGGCGAGGTCGGAAAGCCACGCCTTCATCGATGAGCGGTCGCCGCTCTTCGGCGCGCTGTCGATCTTCGGCGCGGTGAAGAACGTTGCCCGCTGCCAGGAGCCCTGCGCCACGCGCTTGACCACGGCCTCGCTCGGACGATCGAGCGCGACCACCTTCACGGCGCGCGGCGAGGAATTCGGATAGTTGATCCGATACCGCGCCTCTTCGGCAGTGGTCATCCGCGCGCTTTCGGTCTGCATGGCGTGCTCCTCAACAACTCTGTCGCTCAGACCGTCGCGTGCGCGACGCCGGGCCGGGAGGTGAGCGCCTCCTTGGCGGCATCCTTGAACGCCTGGTCGGGCGGCAGCACCACGGACGCCGAGCGCACCCGGTGATGTGCGGGATCGACGCCGGGCGGAATGGTGCCCTTCTCGACCAGCGCCTTGGCGGCGCGCATCAGGCGGTGGCGCGCCATGATGATGCCGTTGTCGGTGGAGACCAGGTTCTCCTTGGTGCGATCGCAGATCGGGCCCATGCTCTCCTGCAGCGAAGCGTCCTGGCTGGCGAAGCCGGCGACGCCGCTGAAGGTCCTGCCGGCCTTCTGGGCGGCGCGGTCCATCAAGTAGTCGTTGTCCTTGTTGGCGAGCGGCCGGAACGTGCCGGGCACATATTTGCAGTGCACGCCGGCGCCGTCCTTCATGGCGTCGACTTCACGCTTGGAGAGCGCGCGGGTCGGATGGAAGTCGTAGGTCCAGGCCCAGCAGTTCTCGTCGTCGATCGGGATCCAGAAATGGCCGTGGATCGGGTGGTCGGCGCGCGGCGGGATCATGGTGAAGGTCGGCATCACCCAGGGCGTGATGCGCCAATAGAAGTTGCCGTTCTCGGCGTTGCGGCGGGCGCCGATGTAGAGGCCGCCCGGCTGCTCGACGACCTCGAAGTGCGGCTTCATGTCGGAGAGGTTGTACTCGTTGCCCTTGGCGCCCTTGAACAGCGGGTCGGAATGCAGGTCGCCGCGGTGCAGGAACGAGACGTGGCTCGAATCGATGCCGCCTTCCATCGCCTGCAGCCAGTTGCTTTCCTGAAAGCGCTTGGAGATGAAGGTCTGGTCGGCCGGAACGGTCGCGAACTCCCACTCGGGCAGCGGCGGCTGCTTGTCCGCCGGGCCCATATAGGTCCACAGCACCGGACCGCGCTTCACCAGCGGATAGGACTTGAGCTTGACCTTGCTGCAGAAACCGCTTTCGACCGGCTCGGACGGCACCTCCGTGCACTGGCCGGTCACGTCGTATTTCCAGCCGTGATACGGACACCGCAGCCCGCTCTCCTCGTTGCGGCCGAACCAGAGCGAGACGCCGCGATGGGCGCAGAACTCGTCGATCAGGCCGTAGCGGCCGTCGGTGTCGCGGAACGCGAGCAGGCGCTCGGACAGGATCTTCACCCGCACCGGCGGACATTCATTCTCCGGCAATTCGTCGGCCATCAGGGCGGGCAGCCAGTAGCAGCGGAACATCTGGCCCATGGGTGTGCCGGGGCCGGTCTGCGTCACCAGGTCGTTCTGTTCTCTTCTCAGCATCGGAGGCCTCCGAGGGCGATCATCATGGCTGTCGAGCTCTGCGTGCGCGCTTGAGATTGTATATGGTAGGACATCGCGGGCGCTGGAAGGGAGCGGCTTGCGCCTTGGCGCGTGTTCTTCTATACGGAACAACGTTCCAAGATTGATAACATCGCGGTTCAGCAAGGTCAACGATCGCCAGGTCAACGATCGCCAGGTCAACGATCGCCAGGTCAACAACGTCGAAAACGTCAACAGGTCAATAACGTCAATAAGCTCAACGAGGAGTCCATGCCACAACGCATTGATCTGTGCGGCACCGCCGAGGTCGCGCCCGGCAACGCGCTCAAGGTCGAAACCGGCAATCTGGTGCTGGCGGTGTTCAACGTTGATGGTGAATTCTTCGTCATGGACGACCTCTGCTCGCACGGGCCGGGCTCGCTCTCGGAAGGCTATATCGACGGCGACGTGGTCGAGTGCAACTTCCACAACGGCCAGTTCAACATCAAGACCGGCGAAGTGGCGGCTCCGCCCTGCATGGTGCCGATGAAGACCTACAAGACCATGGTGGAGAACGGTCGCGTCATCATCGAGACGGACTAGAGATGGGTCTTGATGACTCACAGATCGTCATGGCCGGGCTCGTCCCGGCCATCCACGTCTTGATGTTACGAGAGAAGAAAGACATGGATGCCCGCGACAAGCGCGGGCATGACGGTGCAAAATGCACCGCTGTCGGACAATCGCAAGGAAGCCGTGGGGATGAAAGGCCTGTTCTCGAATGGCGTGAAAGCGGTGGTGCTCGACCTCCTGCCGGAGTTCGATCGCTTGAGCGGGGTCACGCCTGCCATCACCTGGGCATCGACCAACATGCTTCTCGACGAGATTGCCAGGGGCGCGACCGGCGATCTCGCCATCCTCACTGACGAGGCGATCGATGATCTGATCCGGCAGGGCAGGATCGTGGCCGGCAGCCGCGTCGATCTCGCCCGCTCGGCCATCGGCATCGCGGTGCGCCAGGGCGCGCACAAGCCCGATATCGGCTCGGCGCAGGCGCTGAAGACTACGCTGCTCGCGGCGCGCGCGATCTCCTATTCGAAGACCGGCATCAGCGGCGTCTATTTTCCGACCGTGCTGGATCGGCTCGGGATCGCCGCGCAGGTGGCTTCGAAAGTCTTGATTCCGCCCCCCGGCGTTCCGGTCGGCGAGGTGGTGGCCAAGGGTGACGCCGAGATCGGCGTGCAGCAGATCAGCGAGCTTCTGCCGGTTCCCGGCATCGAGATCGTCGGCCCGCTGCCCGCGGAGCTGCAGAAGCTGACCGTGTTCTCGGCGGGTCTATTCGTCGGTGCCGAGGAGCCGCAGATCGCGAAGGCGCTGGTCGCGCTGCTCACCGCGCCTGCGGCACGGCCCGCCTACCAGCGCAAGGGCATGGAGCCGGTGGCGTCGCGCTCGACCCTTGATCCGTCATCCTGAGGTGCTCTCCGAAGCCGAGCCTCGGCCCGAGTGCGGCCGTTCATCCTTCGAGGCCCGCGCAAAAAGCGCGGTCACCTCAGGATGATGGATTAGGGCGCGGTGCTAGAGTGGAAAGCTTACCGGTGCTGCGTGATGGTATCGACCAGCGCGAGCCGCCCCTTCTTCACTTCAGCGAGCGCGCGACGGAGCGCCGGCTGGATGTCCTGCGGCTTGTCGATCGGGCCTTCGCCATAGCAGCCCAGCGAGCGCGCGAGCGCGCCGAAGTCAGGCTCCGGACCGAACAGATCCATGCCGATATGGGCCTTGGCCTCGTCGGTGCCGCGCAGCTTGGCCATGCGGATCTGGTGCGCCCAATCGTTGTAGTAGGCGCGGTTGTTGTGCATCACGACCAGCATCGGGATCTGGTACTTGGCCGCGATCCAGAGCGCGCCGGCATCGAACATCAGGTCGCCGTCGGGATTGATGTTGACCGCGAGCCGGCCCTTCTCCTTGCAGGCCATCGCGACGCCGAGCGAGATGCCGATCTGGGTCGAGGTGCCGAGCTCCACGCCCGGGTGCCGGTACGGCTTGTCGAAGTCCCAGAGCTTGCGCACCTCGTGCTTGAGGTTGTTGGCGGTGAGCACCCAATCTTCATTCTTGATGACCTCCCAGACTTCGAGCGCGAGCCGCTGGAAGGTGATCGGGGAGGCGTCCCAGTTCTTCTTGGCGTCCTGCTGCCACTTGCCCCAGACCTCGTCGTGGCGCTTGCCGATCGCGACCTTGCGGTCCTCGATCTTCTTCTTGAGGCCGGCATCCTTTGCGATGCGCTCCTTGCAGATGCGGGTCAGCTCGGGGATGCCGATCTCGGTGTCGCCGAGCGCGCGCACCGAGCACGGTTGCATGCGGCAATAGTCCATCGCCCACTTGCTGATGCCGACCTCGGCGAAGCCGATCTCGACATAGTCGCAGTTCGGCGCCACCAGCGGCTCGAGCTGTCGCGTCATGCTGTTGAGCTCGGTGAGCTGCTTCTCCCAGTCCTTCAGGTCGAGACCGAGGACGAGGTCGGTGTGCTTGAGCGACGCCTTGTCCATGCTCAGGCAGAGCGGATGCTTGTTCGGGAAGTTGAGCGCGTTGTTGACGTCCCACACCGCCGAGCCGGTGGTCTCGGCCAGTGCGACGATGTTGTTGAAGCCGTTCGGACGACGGCCGGCATACTCGGCGAGCAGCATCGGGTGCTCGGCCTTGAGCAGCTTGTCGGCGATCGTCTCGATCGCGCGCGGATCGGGCGCCATCGGCGCCGGCACATGCACGGCGAACTCCGGCGGCAGCGCGACCTTGTCGGTCAGCGGCGTTTCCTGCATGGCGGCGTCGTAGCACATGTAGATCGGGCCTTTCGGCTCGGTCATCATGACCGAATAGGCGCGCGCGAAGCTCTCCGGCACGCCGTGGATCGAGGTCGGCTGATAGTCCCACTTGGTGTAGTCGCGGACCGCGTTGCCCTGCACGAGGGCGGTGTGGGTCCAGTCGATGTGCGGGCGGCGCTTGGCTTCGTCCATCGGGCCGGTGGCGCCCATGATGAAGACCGGAACGCGGTCGAGGTAGGCGTAGTAGATCGCCATGCAGGCGTGCAGCAGCCCCACGAGGTTGTGCAGGATGACGGCGGCCGGCTTGCCGGTCGCCTTGGCGTAGCCGTGGGCGATCTGCACCGCGATTTCCTCGTGGTTGCAGAGCATCATGGGCGGCTCGTTGTTGCCGTAGTTGACGAGCGAGTCGTGCAGGCCGCGAAAGCTCGCGCCCGGATTGAGGGTGATGAATGGAAAGCCGTAGCGCTTGATCAGGTCGACGATGACGTCGGACTGCCAGCCGGTGTAGTTCTTAACTTTCGCGTCCATGGGAATTCTGTCGCCCTCTGCTGAGCCCGTGCGCCGGGATGCATGAAAAATGCCCCGTCTAACATTCACGGGCAAAGCGGCGCGTCAAGAGACGCCGAAGTCTCCAGCCGCGCGGCCCGTAGGCGCACCGCACCATTCCCGGTTTGCGTCATGCCCGGCCTTGTGCCGGGCATCCACGACTTTGAGACAAGCAAGACGTGGATGGCCGGGACGAAGCCCGGCCATGACGTGGAGAGGTGTCGGCCGTTGCTATTAACGCAGGATTTCCGCCGCCTTCTGCACGACCGCGGGCGGCGTCTGGTAGACCTCGGCAACGAGCTTCTGGACCGCATCGCCCGCGATCGGGGTGATCTCGAGCTGCGCCTTGTCGGCCTCGGCGAGGAATTCCTTGTCCGCCATCGTGTCCATGAACGCCTTGCGCAGGACCGCAACGCGCTCCGCCGGCACGCCGGGTGGGGCCAGGAACGGGCGGCCCAGCGGTTGGCGCGCAAAGATCAGCCTGAGGATCTGGCGCTGTTCTTCGGTCTTGGCCAGGTCGACGATGAGCGGCACATCCGGCAGGTCCGGGTGTTTCTCGAGCGCAAGCTGCATCAGGATGGTGATCTTCTTGTCGGTCAACCAGGATTTGCGGGTGGACTCGACGCTCGACCACGACCAGCCGCAGCGGCCGTCGACCTCGCCGCGCTCGAGCGCGAGATTGACGTCATTGCCGCCCGGGTAGCCGGTCACGATCTTCATCTTGGTGCCGAGCACGCCGTTGATGATGCGCGGGAACTGGTCGGTATCGGCGGCCGCGCCGGTGCCGCCCACGGTCAGCTCCTGGGTCAAGAGGTCCTCGAACTTGGTCACCTTGCTGCGGCCGTTCCAGACCACGCAGACGCTGACCTCGTTGTTGGCGCTGCCGATCCAGTTGAACTTGTTGCCATCGAACTGGGCCTGCTTGCTGCCCAGCAGGGGGTCGAAGCCGGTGCCGCGCCCGATCGTGCCGAACACGAGGCCTTCCTTGGAGGCGACATTATAGAGCCAGTTGGCGAGCCGCAGGCTGCCGGCGCCGTCCATGTTCTTCGGGGTGATCGTCGGATTGCCGGGAATGTGCTTGCCCAGATGCCGGGCGATCAGCCGGGCGTAGACGTCGTAGCCGCCGCCGACGCTGTAGCCGATCATCATTTCGACGGTCTTGCCTCGGTAGAAGTCGGCCTGTGCCTGCGCCCGGCCGCTCGCGAGGGGCAGGGACGCGAGTGCCGCGACGACAAGCACGCAAGCGTGCATGACAAGGCGCATCGATAAGGTCTCCATCGCGAGGGCTGCAACTTTGCCTCGCCCCAGCATCATACCGCGCGTAGCGCGCGCAGGCTAACGCGGCGTGTGGTCGCGCGGCAATCGTGCCTAATCAATCGTGAACGCGCAGCGGCTTCCTTGGTTCAGAAGCCGGGCGCGTTCTCCAGCTGGTCGAGCCAGTCGAATCCCATATCCTTGATGATGCGGTTGCTCATCACGATGATGCGGGAGTCCTTGGTCGCGAAGCTCTGATGGTTGGTGTAGGGCGGCACATAGATGTAGTCGCCCTGTTTCCACGTGAACTTCTTGGGCTCCGCGTCCCATTCCCAGATGAACTTGTCCTGGCAGTCGAACATCATGTCCCAGTGCAGGTCGTAGCCCTCGCCTTCCACCACGAAAGCGAGCTCCTCCCACATGTGCCGGTGCTTGCCGGAGCGCTCGCCGGCCTTGAGGAACAGCATGTAGGCCTCGACGCACAGCTCGGGCGTGTTCATGTTGCGGTGGATGAGGTGCTTGATCAGGCCGTCGGGCGAGCGCTCCCACGGCATCTCCTCGGCCGGGATGACGTTCGGCCGCGTTGCGTATTCCTTGCGGAACTCCAGCGACTTGACGATTTCCTCCGCCCGCCAGTTGCAGGCCTTGCTGCCCGAGAGGGCCTGTTGCTTGTCTTCGATCGCGGCCATGCGCTGCTTCCTCTCGCGTTCCTTAGAGGTCCTTGGGGGGTGAGTACGGCCCGAGCGAGGGGTCGAGATCGGGCGGCCACTCCACCATCTTCTGCAGCAGCAGATGCATGAACAGGAACAGCGGCTTGGCCTTGAACACGAGGTGAATGCACTCCTCCGACTCGGAATCGTTGAAGTGCTGATGCACGCAGCCGTTCTCGACCAGCATCACGTCGCCGGCCTTCCAGGGGATCTTGCGGCCGTCGTGGACGTCATAGCCATGGCCCTTGAGGACGTAGAACACCGCGCTGTTGAGGTGGCCGTGCTTCTGGCCGCCGGTCTTGGGCGCATAGGCCTCGATATGGGACTCGATTGACTGGATGATCGAGGTGGCTTGCGGGCTGACCACGCTCTTGCCGAACATCTGCGGGCCGCCCTTCCAGGGCACGTCCTGCGCGGAGTACACCCGCTTTTCCTCTTTCAGCGTCTTGTAGAGGTGGCTGTAGGTGCCTTCCAGCGCCCGCACGAAGGTCCGCTTCTTGGCCCAGCGCTCCCACTTCTGGTTCTTCTTCTCCATTTCCATCGGGTCGGGCTGGTTATGCCCCATGCCCGGAGCCTGGATCACGTCTGTCATGCTGCGCTCCTCCACCAATCACTCGCGCCCAAAGGGCCGCGAACCCCTGGCCGGTCATAGGCGATTGGCGCGGTGCGCGCAATCGTCACGCCCGGCCGTTGCGGCTTCCGCCGACCACGCGGGTTGCTAGAATGGTGGAGCCAAGACACCGCCCGGGCTTGCCCAGAAGGCCGGTGCGTTAAGAGTACAGGGAGGCATGATCATGGCACTCAGACAGGCTGTGTGCGGTGCGGCGCTATTCGCGGCTCTGCCGGCTGCCATTGCTAGCGCGCAAGGGCCGGCCGAGTTCTATCGGGGAAAGACCATCGAGTTTTACATCAATGTCAGCGTGGGCGGTGGCTATGACCTCTACGCCCGCATGCTCGCCCGCCACCTCGGCAAGCACATTCCGGGCCATCCGACGATCCTGCCGAAGAATATGGAAGGCGGCGGCGGCATGCGGCTCGCCAACTGGCTCTACAACGTCGGCCCCAAGGACGGCACGGCCCTTGGCGCGGTGGCCCGCGCCATGGCGTTCGAGCCGCTGCTTGGCAACAAGGCCGCTCAGTACGACGGCACCCGGTTCAACTATCTCGGCAGCGCCAACGATGAAGTCAGTGTTTGTGTCGCCTGGCACACGTCCGGCATCAAGACATTCGAGGATGCGCAGAAGACACCACTCGTGGTCGGGACCGGCGGCGTTTCCGACGACACCTATCAGTATCCGGCGCTGCTCAACAACATGTTCGGTGCCAAGTTCAAGATGGTGCCGGGCTATCCGGGCGGCAACGACATCAATCTCGCCATGGAGCGCGGCGAGGTGCAGGGGCGATGCAGCATCCCCTGGTCGACCGTCAAGGCGACCCGCCGGTTCTGGATCGACGAGAAGAAGGTCAACCTCCTGATGCAGTACTCGCTCGGCAAGCATGCCGACCTGCCGGAGGTGCCGCTGGTCATGGACTTGGCCAAGACCGATGAGCAGCGTAACATCCTCAAGCTGATCTTTGGCCGGCAGGTGATGGGCCGGCCGTTCGTGGCGCCGCCTGATGTGCCGAAAGACCGCGTCGCCATCCTGCGCAAGGCCTTCATGGATACGATGGCCGACAAGGAATTCCTCGCCGACGCCGAGAAGGCGAAGTTCGAGATCACGCCCGTCCCCGGTGAAAAGATTGAAAACCTGGTCCTGGACGTCTATCGCAATACGACGCCCGCGCTCGCCGAGAAGGCCGGAGCGGCGATGAAATAGCCACCCCAGGATGACACCATGAGGATTACGGTAAGACGCATCGTGCGCGGGCTGATGGCGACGCCGCTTGCTCTCGTGCTGACCTCGACCGGCCACGCGCAGTCTCCGGCCGAATTCTACAAGGGCAAGACGGTCGATCTCTTTATCGGCTACAGCGCCGGCGGCGCCTATGACCTCTACGCGCGCATGATCGCACGCCACCTGGGCAAGCATATTCCGGGCAATCCGCAGGTGGTGCCGAAGAACATGGAGGGTGCGGGCAGCCTGCGGCTGGCGAACTGGCTCTACAGCGTCGCCCCGAAGGACGGCACCGCGCTCGGCGCTACCAGCCGCGGCATGGCGTTTGATCCGTTGCTTGGCAACAAGACGGCCCAGTACGTGGCGCCGAAGTTCACCTGGATCGGCAGCGCCAATGACGAGGTCAGCGTCTGCGTCGCCTGGCACACGTCGGGTGTCACCACGTGGGATGACGTGATGACGAAGGAGCTCGCCATCGGCTCGACCGGCGCCGGCGACGACACCTATCAGTTCCCGAAATTCGCCAACAACGCGCTCGGCACCAAGTTCAAGATCATCACCGGCTATCCGGGCGGCAATGACGTGAGCTTGGCCATGGAGCGCGGCGAGGTGGGCGGGCGCTGCGGCTGGTCCTGGTCGAGCATCAAGGCCACCCGCATGAGCTGGTACCAGCAGAAGATCGTCCATGTGCTGATGCAGTTCTCGCTCGCCAAGCACGCCGACCTGCCGCACATTCCACTGATCACCGATCTCGCCAAGACCGACGAGCAGCAACGCATCTTCAAGCTTATTTTTGCCCGCCAGGTGATGGGCCGGCCCTACATGGCGCCGCCCGGCGTGCCGGCCGACCGCACGGCCGCGTTACGCAAGGCGTTCATGGACACGATGGCCGACAAGGAGTTCCTGGCGGAAGCCGAGAAGGCCAAGTTCGAGATTACGCCGGTCGCGGGCGGCGAGGTCGCCGCGCTGGTCGAGGATATCTACTACGTGGCTTCGACGGCGGACGCCGAGAAGGCGGCCGCAATGGTGAAGTAGCGGCGTGCTAGCCGACGAATTCACTCGGCCTCATGCTGAGGGAGCGACCGAAGGTCGCGTCTCGAAGCATGTGCCTCATACTCGGTGCCAGCCGCCATCCTTCGAGACGGGCGCTTCGCGCCCTCCTCAGGATGAGGTCCGGGTAAGTTCGCTCGAAAGATCACCCGGCTCCGATCTTCTTCAGCACGTCGGCGAACTTCTCCGCCACCTGCTTGCGTAGCTCGGGGCTTGCGCGCGCCACCTTGGGAAAATCCTTGAGCCGCTCGAACGGCCGGCAGGCGTCGATCACGGCGCGCGAGTTGGTCGACGATGCCTTGTCGAGGATCGGATCGAGCGGGCCCGACCAGGCGCGGCGGAAGGTCTCGATGTCCTGCGCCGGATCGCAGCGCGTGCAGATCGCCCACATCACGTCGAACAGGTCGGACGGGTCGACGTCCTCGTCGACCACCACCACGAAGCGGCCGAGATAGGAGCCAGACTGGCAGCTGGCCGCCAGGAAGCCCGCCTGCCTGGCGTGGCCCGGATAGGCCTGCTTGATCGCGATGACGTTGAACATGCGCGCGCCGCCGAACTCGTGTACCCACACGCCGGTGACGCCCGAGAGCCCGGCGCGCTCGACCTCGTCCCAGATCATGCCGGCCTTCATCACGCACTTTGAGAACGAGAAATCGGACGGCGGCCGCATCGGCGAGGCGATCGAGATGATCGGATCGTTGCGCCAGTAGACGCGCTTGACGTTGACGACCGGCACCTCGCTCGGGCTAGACGCGTAGTAGCCAGTGAACTCGCCGAACGGACCCTCCTTGGCGGTGACGCCCTCCACCATCTCGCCTTCGAGCACCAGCTCGGCATGCGCCGGCATCGGCAATCCATAAATCTCGCTCGGGACGATCTCGTAGGGCTCGCCACGGTGGCCGCCCGCATAGTCGTATTCGGAGAGCCCGAACTTCAATTCGTTGCCGCCGGCCAAGAATAGCAGCGGATCGTGCCCGCAACTGATCAGCACCGGGCAGGGCTTGCCAGCCTTGAAGTATTTCTCGCGGATCTGCCGGCCGTGCTTGCCGGGCGAGATCCAGATCGAGACGTGGTTCTTGTCCTGCACCATCACGCGGTAGGTGGCGCAGTTGACCCAGTTCTCCTCCGGGTCGCGCATGATCACGATGTCGTCGGTGCCGATGAAGCGGCCGCCGTCGAGCTCGTGCAGGAACGGCACCGGAAACTTGAAGAGATCGACCTGATCGTCGCGGTCGACGTTCTCGAACACCGCGCCCTTGCCGACGGTCTTGGGCGGCATCGGCCGATGCTCCTTCATGCGGTCGCGATAGGCGCGCACCACGTCGAGCGGGCAGGACGGCACCGGCAGCCCGAGCGTGATCGCGAGCCGCTTCGAGGAGTTGGTGGCGCCCGAGATGAGCCGCATGCCCTTGGGATAGCCGGGCACGTCCTCGAACAGCAGCGCCGGCGGCTCCGGCCGCATATGGTTCACAATCTCGCCGAGCGTGCCCATTTCGAGCTTCCAGTCGGCGCCCTTGATGCGCACGATCTCGCCCGCTTCCTCGGCGCGCTTGATGAACTCGCGCAGATCCTCGTGCGGCGAATTATAGGCGTTGAAGCGTTGCGGTTGGCCTTTGTCCAGCACGGCAGATCCTCCCGAAAGTCGTGCTGGCGTTGTGCCATGGACGCCCGGGATTGTCAGCCCCGCCGGCTGGTCCGGCGCATCGAGGGCGCGTAAGCTTCCCGCCAACCGACAGCGGGAGGATCGCCATGGCCCCATTGTGCATGCGCGCCGCCATCGCGGCGCTCGCCATCGTGTTCGCCGGTCTGCCGCCGCGCGCCGAGGCGCAGGACCCCTTCTACAAGGGCAAGCGCCTCAACCTCATCATCAATTTCGCAGCCGGCGGCCCCGCCGACATCGAGGGGCGGCTGGTCGCCAAACATCTCGCCAAGCATATTGACGGGACGCCCGGCGTGATCGTGCAGAACAAGGACGGTGCCGGCGGGCTCATCGGCACGAACTATCTGGGCGAGCTCGGGCCGCGCGACGGCACCATGGCGGGCTATCTCACGGCCGCGGCCTGGACCTATGTGATCGAGCCCGGCTCCTATCGGGTGCCGTTCGATCAATACGAGTTTGTCGCTTACCAGCCGGTCAACGTCGTCTATTACATGCGCGCCGACACGCCGCCCGGCATGAAGAGCGCGGCCGACATCATGCAGGCGAAGGGCCTCGTCACCGGCGGGCTCGCGGCGGATTCCTCGAAGGACATCCTCATCCGCCTTACCCTCGACATGCTCGGCGTGCCGTACAAATACGTCACCGGCTTCCGCTCGAGCGCGCCGGCGCGGCTCGCGCTGCAGCGCGGCGAGATCAACTTCTTCTCTGAATCCTCGCCGAGCTATTTCGGCGTGGTCGAGCCGAGCCTGACAAAGACCGGGCAGGTCATCCCGGTCTGGTACGATCCGATCTCGGACGGCCGCACCTTCGCGCCGTTCAAGCCGATGGATGATCAACAGGTCGCGAGCTTCCCGGAGTTCCACCGCAAGGTCAAAGGCGCGCCGCCGTCCGGCCGGCTATGGGACATCTATCGCACCAACCTGGCGGTCGATTCGGCGATGCTGCGCACGATCGTGCTGCCGCCGGGCGTGCCGCAGGCGTCGGTCGAGGCGCTGCGCAAGGCGGTGGAGCGGCTCAACGGCGACAAGGAGTTCGCCGAGGAGACGCTCAAGGCGATCCAGTTCGTGCCGCAGTTCGTCACCGGCGCCGATCTCAACGCACAGGTGCGGCGTGCGCTGGTGGTCGATCCCGCGATCCGCACCTTCGTGGCCGACTACATCAAGAACCCGCCGCGATGACGATCAATTCGGCGCGATCAGCGCCCGAGCGCGCGCAACCGTCTCGGGCGATGCCGTATAGGCGTCGCGGATCAGGCGCGACAGCTCCTCGCCGCGCACCGGGCGAAGCTCCATCTTGATCTTCTGCGCCTCCTCGATCACCTGCGGGTCGCGCATGGTCTGCGTGAACGCGTCGCGCAGCATTGCGGCGACCTCGGGCAGGAGCCCGGGCGGCGCCGCGAATGGAAAGCCAAACGCCTGCGGCAGCAGGATGACGGCGAGCGCGTGCTGATCGACTGCGCTGCTCGCAAGATCCGTGATCAGCGGCACGTCGGGCAGGTCGGGGGCACGTGCCAGGGCGAACTGGACCAGCACCTTGACCTTCTTGTCACGCAGCCATTCGGCATAGTTCGACTTGATCGCTTCCCAGCTGATCGAGCAGCGGCCGTCTGCTTCGCCGCGTTCGAGCGCGATGTTCATCGCCGCGCCGCCCGGATAGCCGAGCACGACGCGAATCCGCCCGCTGGTCAGACGTTGCAGGATCAGCGCCTGTGCGGTCTCGTTGCCGGTCCCGGCCAGGATCAACTCCGACGTCTGCAAGTCCTTCAAGCTCTGCACGCGTGCCTTGTGCCAGACGATGCAGGTGTCGGTGGTGCCGGTGGGCGTCCCGATCCAGGTCAGGTCCTGCATCCGGAACGGCAGCGCGGGATCGACCAGCAGCTGGTCTGTGGTGACGGAGCGCTGGATCACGCCGAGCTCGGTGCCGTCGCGGGCCGCCGTATTGGAAAGGAGCGTGGCGAGGCGCTTTCCACCCGCGCCCTGCGTATTGCGCGGGACCACGTTGGGGCGTCCCGGCAGATACTTGCCGATGTGGCGCGCGACCATCCGCATCACGAGGTCGTTGGTGCCGCCCGGGTCAGTGCCGACATGGATCGAGACGGCCTTGCCCGGCGGAAACGGCGCGGCGGCCGGCTGCGCATGCGCGGGTGCTACGCCGGCGAGCGCCCACGCGGCAAAGACCAGGACAAATGGCGACGTTCGCGGCATGACGGCCTCGCGTTTCAGTTCGGAGCGATCAGATACTTGGCGCGCGCGATCGCCTCGGGGGAAGCCGCGTAGGCGGCGCGCACCGCGCGCTCGAGGTCGGCGCCGAGCACGGGCCTGGTGTCGAGCTTCATCTTGCGCGCCTCCTCGTTGAACTGCGGATCCTGCAACATGCGCTCGAAGGCTGTCCGCAGCGTCGCACGCACATCCGCCTGGAGCTGCGGGGGCGCCGCGAACGGAAAGCCGAAGACGGTCGGCAGCAGGATGACGCGCAGCGCCGCGCGATCGAGGTCGGTGCCCGCAAACTCCATGATCGCCGGAACGTCGCTCAGCTCGGGATGCCGCTCCATCGCGAACTGGATGATCGGCTTGATCTTCTGCGCGTTCACCCAGTCCGCCATGCTGGCCTTCATCGATTCCCAGCTCAGCGAGCAGCGGCCGTCCGCCTCGCCGCGCTCCATGGCGAGATTCATGGCCGGCGCGCCCGGATAGCCGACCACGCTGCGGATGCGGGCGCCGACGAGGTGGCGAAGGATGCGCAGTTGTGCGGCCTCGTTGCCGGAGCCCGCGATCACCATCTCGGTGGTCTTCAGGTCGGCGACGCTTTGCACCTTGGCGGCATGCCAGACCACGCAGGTGTCGGTCGTTCCGGTCGGTGCGCCGAGCCAAGTCAGATCCTGCACGCTGAAGTTCAGCATCGGATCGACCAGCAGCGGATCGGTGGTGACGCCACGCGAGATCATCGCGAGCTCGGTGCCGTCGCGTGGCGCCTGATTGTACAGATAGCCCGCGAGCCGCCGCCCGCCCGCGCCCGGCATGTTGCGCGGGATCACGTTGGGGCTGCCCGGCAGATGCCGGCCGATGTTGCGCGCGACCAGACGCATGATCTGGTCGTTGCCGCCGCCGGCCTCGAAGCCGAGATACATCGAGACAGGCTTGCCGACCGGAAACGGCGTCGCAGCCGGCTGCGCCAGGGCGGGACTGACGAGCCCAACGCAAACCACAAGACCCGCGACCCGCAGGGCATATCGGAGCATAGGCCGGATCATCGCGGATCCGGCGCTCTGATCGCAACGGCCGGCAGTCATCGCCGCGCCGGCACCATGCCGTTCTTCTCCACGGCCGGGCTGGCGGACGGCTCGTTGATGAACTTGATGAATTGCCGCGCCGCGTCGGCCTGCTTGGCCATGGGAGTGAGGGCCGTTGCGTAAACGATGGTGATGTTCAGCTCGGCCGGCAGATCTCCGACGATCTCGATGCCCTGGATCGGCATCAACTCGGCGGGCTGATGAATGCCGATCTCGACGTCGCCTTTCGCCACGCGGGCGCCGACCACGATGCCGGGCACGTTGGACATCTTGGACTTGATCTGATCCGCGATGCCGAGCTTGGCGACGACGACCTTCGAGAAATGCTCGCCGCTCGGGCCGATGCTGTAGCCAATCGATTTTGCGTCGAGCAGCGCCTGCTTCAGCGCGTTGGGCGTGCTGATATCGGGCTTTTTCGCGCCGGACCGCACCGCCAGCCCGATGCGCGAATGGAATGCCGGCGCGATCGTGCTGGCGTCGACCTTGCCTGCTGCCACCAGCTCATTGAGGGCCGGCGGTCCGAGCAGGATCATGTCGGCGAAGGTGCCTTCCTTGATCTTGGCGACGGCCGGACCGGTGCCGAGAACCGTCATCGTGATCTTGTGGCCGGTGGCGCGCTCGAATGGCGGGATGAGGTCGCGCATGATGTATTCGACCGCCCCGGTCGTCATCAGGCTGATCTCGGCAGCGTGTGCGGTCCCTGTGGCGATGGCCGCGTTGAGACAACTCGCCGCTACGGCGGCAACAATCGACCATGGGCGCATGGCGTCCTCCCTGATATGGTTGGGGCGAATGTAGCATGATCCTGGAGGGGCTTGATGCCCTTGTCGAACATGCCGCGAGCCGCCGCAGTCGGGCTTGCCCTCGCCGCCGTGCTAGCCGTGTCGGGAGCCGCCGCCGACGAGCCGTTCTATAAGGGCAAGCGGCTCACCGTGCTGATCAACTACGGCGCGGGCGGGCCTGCCGACATCGAGGCGCGGATCTTCGCCCGCCATCTCGGCAAGCACATCGAGGGCAACCCGGCCGTCATTGCGCAGAACATCGACGGCGCCGGCGGGCTGATCGGCACCACTTATCTCGGCGAAGTGGCGCCGCGCGACGGCACCATGATGGGCCACCTGACCGGCATGGCGTGGCGCTGGGCCAACGACGCCGAGCGTTTCCGCATCGATTTCAAGACCTACGAGTTCTTCGGCTATCAGCGCAGCACGACGGTGTCCTATGTGCGCACCGACGTCGCGCCGGGGATCAAGATCGCGGGCGACATCGTCAAGGCGCGGGGCCTCATCTCCGGCGGGCTCGGACCCGACAACGCCAAGGACCTGCTCACGCGGCTCGCACTCGAGCTTCTCGGCGTGCCGCACCAGCATGTCACGAGCTATCGCAGCAGCGCCACCGCGCGGCTGGCGCTGCAGCAGGGCGAGATCAATTTCTATTCGGAATCGCCGCCAAGCTATCGCAGCGTCGTGCATCCGGGCATCGTCAAGGAGGGCCTGGCGATTCCGGTCTGGCACGATCCCGAGAACGACGGCGACAGGCTCGTCGCGTCAAAGCAGGTGGCCGACCTCGGCATCCCGGCTTATCATGAGCTCTACCGGTCGATCAAAGGCACCGCGCCGTCCGGAATTCTGTGGGACGCGTTCAACACCATCAGAACCATCAGCGGCTCGATGCTGCGCATTCTGGCGCTGCCGCCCCATTCGCCGCGGGCAGCGCTTGACGCGCTCTCGGCCGCGGTCGCGCGACTGAACGACGACAAGGTCTACGCCGAAGAGGCGCTCAAGGTGATCGGCTTCGTGCCTGAATATGCGGTCGGGCCGCACACCAACCTGCAGGTGCGCGAGGGCCTCTCGGTGCGTCCCGAGATCAAGGCGTTCATCGCTGACTATGTGAAGAAAGGGAGCCGGTGAAGCGAACTTCTCACCAGCTCCACGTTCTGCAATCGCTCAGCTCGCGGGCTCCATGCCCTTCTGCTTGTAGGCAGCCAGGGCTTCAGCCGACGCGATGAATTTGGCCAGCGCCTTGGCGGCTTCCATCTCTTTGGCCTTGGACGGGATGCCGACCGAATAGCCGATGATCCTGTTCAGGTCAGCCGGCAGCGGGCCAACCAGGGTCACGCCCGGCACCGGCACCAGCTCGGCGACCTGCTGGATGCCGATCTCGGCTTCACCCTTCGCCACCACGGCGCCGACCGGCTGGCCGGTGACCACGATCGTCTTCGGCTTGAGCGCATCCGCGATGCCAAGCTTGGCAATCACGCTCGCAAAGAATTGCCCGCTGGTGCCCTGGCTGTAGGCGACGGTCTTGGCGGCGAGCAGCGCTGCCTTCAGCGCCTCCGCCGTGCTGATGTCGGGCTTGGGGGCGCCGGTGCGCACGCCGAGCCCGACCCGCGACTGCATGACCTTGGCGCTGCTGCCGGCGGCGACCAGGCCGTCCTTGACCAGGGCATCGATCGTATCGTCGCCGGAGACGATGAGATCGATGCCGGCGCCTTCCTTGATCTCCTTGATGATTGCGGGCGCGCCCTTGATGCTGAGCTTGACCTTATGGCCGCTCGCCTTCTCGAACATCGGCACGAGCACGCCCATCACTTCCGGCAATGGCCCGCCGGTCGACACGACGGTGATTTCGGCCGCACTGGCGCTCTCTGCCAGCGCGGTCAGGCAGACCGCAGTCGCGAGCGAAGTAAGCTTCGACCATGTACGCATGACGTCCTCCCTTGGTTAGACTTGTTTTGAAACGAACACGAACAAACAGTTTGGCACTATCCCGGGTCGAGACCCTTGGCGGTCAGCACCGCACGAGCGGCGGGCGTCTTCAGGAACTGGATGAATGCCTTGCTGCCCTCGCGGCTTAAGGCGCTCGTCGCCGCCACGTAAGTGGTCACGAGCTGCAGCTCCGCCGGAAACGGACCGATGACTTCGACGCCTTCGACCGGGAGAAGCTCGCTGATCTGCTGTATGGCAAGCTCGGCCTCGCCCTTGACCACGAAGTCCGCGAGCACCCCGCCGGGGAGTGTCCTGCCCTTGGCCTTCACCTCGCTGGCGATGCCGAGCCGCTCGCAGACGGCGATGAAATGGACGCCGCTCGTCCCCACCGTTGCGTAGGCGATCGCCTTGGCGTCGAGCATCGTGCGCTTGAAGGCCGCGACCGTGCTGATGTCGGGCTTGGGCGCGCCCTTGCGCGCCGCGACGCCGATGCGCGAATGCGCGATGTCGTTGCGCGTCGAGATATCGATCTTGCCGGCCTTGGCGACGGCGTCGATGCTCGGCACGGGCACGACCGTGACATCGAAGCTCGCGCCGGCCTGCATGTCCCGCTGCAGGAACGCGGAGGTGTCGTAGCGGATCGAGAGCGTGTGGCCGGTTGCGCGCTCGAATTGGGGCGCGAGCTCGTGCACGGCCTCCTTCATGCCGTTCGAGATCAAGAGTTTCAGCTCGGCCGCGTTCGCCCCCGCCGCTCCAGTCACCAGTGCAACAACGAAAGCCGCGAAAGTCCCCTTCATGCAAATACCTTCGTGATGCAAGAGCGCCGTCGTGAGCGCGCCGATTACACTCTTATCCCCTGCACGCTTCAACCCCCGCCGCGGTCATGGATTCCGGGAGACGTCATCGTCTACCAGACACCCGGAATCCAGCGCTTCACGCTTGCACGATAGGCCGCGTATTCGGCGCCGAAGAGTCGTTCGAGCCGCGCTTCGTCGTGCAGCACGCGGCGGTGGAACCAGAGTGCGCGGCCAACAAGCACGGCCAGCGCGAACCACGACCAGAGCGTGATCGCGAGGCCGGTAAGGAAGATGAGATGGCCGAGATACATCGGGTTGCGTGTGTAGCGGTAGGGGCCGGAGGCGATGATGCGTTCCGGCGGCACCTCCATGCCGGCGCTGCCGCCGGCGCGGGGCAGGCGAAAGCGCCCGACCAGGAGATATTGCAGATAGCCCCAGGCCATGAGCGGCGCGCCCCACGGAATTATGGTGAGCCGGCCGCGGTTGAGCATCAGCTCGACCGCAATCACCGCAACCGGGCACAGGATGAAGGTCTGCACCGGCGTACGGCCAAGCCAGCGCCAGATGCGACCTCCGACCGTGCGACCGCCGGTTTCTGTCTCTGGCATTGGGTGCTCGCGCGCTTTCGCCGCCTTGTGGATGCCCCCGCCCGACCGCTATCGTTGTGGCAGGCAGTGGTGGAGGACTCCCATGCGCTCGGTCCGCGTGCAAGCCGTCGTGCTGGGAGCCTGCGCAGCTTTGTTCGCCGCGGCACCATCCTGTGGCTATGCCCAGGAGCCCTACTACAAGGGCAAGCGGCTCACCGTGCTGATCAATTTCGCGGCCGGCGGGCCGGCCGACATCGAAGGGCGCATCTTCGCCAAGCATCTGGTCAAGCATATCGACGGGGCGCCCACGCTGGTGGTGCAGAACATGGATGGCGCCGGCGGCCTGATCGGCGCGCAATATTTGGGCGAGATCGCGCCCAAGGACGGCACCACGCTGGGGGCGCTCACCGGCGCCGCCTGGATCTACGCCAGCGACCCGGAGCGCTGGCGGGTGGACTTCCGCAGCTACGAGTTCGTCGCCCGCCAGCCGAGCACCACGATCCACTTCGTGCGCACCGACGTGCCGCCCGGCATGAAGCAGCCGCCCGATATCGTGAAGGCGAAAGGCTTGATCGCCGGCGGCTTGAGCGCCGACACCTCGAAGGACCTGCGGCTGCGCATGGGGCTCGACATGCTGGGCGTGCCGCACCAGTACGTCACCGGTTATCGATCGAGCCCACCGGCGCGGCTCGCTTTGCAGCGCGGCGAGATCCACATGTTCTCCGAATCGCCGCCGAGCTATCGCTCGGTGGTGGTGCCGCAGCTGATCACGACGGGAATCGCGATCCCGGTGTTCTATGACGAGATCGCCGACCCACCGCCCGCCTCGAAACAGCTGGAGGGGCTGACGATCCCGTCGTTTCCGCAGCTCTACAAGATCGTCAAAGGCACGGCGCCGTCGGGGCAGCTTTGGAGCGCTTACCGCACGCTGTTCGAGATGAACAACGCGATGCTGCGGCTGGTCGCGCTGCCGCCGGGCGCGCCGCGCGCCGCCTACGATGCGCTCGCCAAGGCGATTACGCGACTGGCGCACGACAAGGAGTTTGCCGCCGAGTCGATGAAGGTGATGGAGTTCGTGCCCGAATACGAGACCGCGCCCGACATGAGCCAGCAGATCCGCGCCATGCTGGTCGCCTCGCCCGAGATGCGCAGCTACATCAACGACTACATGCGCAACGTCCCGAAACGCTAGCTCATGCGAGGCTGCCCATGAATTCGATTCGCGTGCGTTATGTCTTGCTGGGGCTTTGTGTTGCGTTCGCAGCCGCGCCGGCCGCCGCCCAGGAGCCGTTCTACAAGGGCAAGCGGATCACCGTGCTGATCAACTTCGCGGCCGGCGGGCCGACCGATATCGAAGGCCGCCTGTTCGCGAAGCATCTGGCCAAGCACATCGAGGGGCAGCCCAATCTCATCGTGCAGAACATGGATGGCGCCGGCGGCGTCGTGGGCGCCACCTATCTGGGCGAGGTCGCGCCCAAGGACGGCACCTCTATGGGCTACCTGAGCGGCACCTCGTGGATCTACGTGAGCGAGCCCGAGCGCTTCCGCGTCGACTTCAAAGGTTACGAGTTCATCGCCTATCAGCCCGGCACCACCGTGCACTTCGTGCGCACCGACGTGCCGCCCGGCATGAAGCAGCCCGCCGACATCGTGAAGGCGCAGGGGCTGATCGCGGGCGGCCTCAGCATCGACACCTCGAAGGACCTGCGGCTGCGCCTGGGCCTCGATATGCTGGGCGTGCCTCCTTACAAATATGTCACCGGCTATCGCTCGAGCCCGCCGGCCCGGCTCGCGCTCCAGCGTGGCGAGATCAACATGTTCTCGGAATCGCCGCCGAGCTATCGCGCGATCGTCGAGCCGCAGCTGGTGAAGACCGGAGTGGCGATCCCGGTGTGGTGGGACGATGTCAGCACCGCCGATCCGCCGCCGGCGCAGAAGCAGATGGAAGGTCTCTCTATTCCATCACTGCCGCAGCTCCACAGGCAGTTGAAAGGCGGGCCGCCCTCCGGACAGCTCTGGGAGGCCTACAAGACCCTGTTCGAGATCAACTCGACGCTGCAGCGGCTGATCGTGCTGCCGCCCGGCACGCCGCGTGCCGCCTACGACGCGCTCAGCAAGGCGATCGAGCGCCTCAACCACGACAAGGACTTCGCCGCCGAGGCCGTGAAGGCGATCGAGTTCGCGCCCGACTATCCGACCGCGCCCGACATGAGCCAGAAGATACGCGCCATGCTGCACGCGACGCCGCAGATGCGCACGTTTATCAACGACTACATGCGCAACGTGCCGAAGAATTAGGTCGCCTGCGACGAGAGCCGCGGCGCTCGTTGCTGCGCCCTCTCCTCCCTCGTGGGACAGGACTACTCAGCGCTTCAGCGTGCATGGATGGGTGAGGGGCTCAAGCGTGCGCTTGTCCCCCTCACCCATCAGAATTCGTAGCTGCGCTTTCATGCCCTCTCCCGCAGGGGGAGAGGGCTCAGTAATGAGCGCTCCGGCCTGCGACAATCAGCGCCGCATCTGCGTCATCACGTTGAGCGTGACCGGCGTGCCGGAGCGCACCTTCTCGAGCGCGCGCTTGAGCGCCGGCATCACGGCGGCTGAGGTCTCCACCTTCTCGCCGTGGCCGCCACAGGTCTCCACCACCTTCTCGAAGTCGGGCGATGGCTTGAGCTCGGTGATCGGCATGGCATTCGCCTTGGACGCCTTGCCGTCGGGATAGACGTCGAGCGTCGACTGGCGCACCGCGCCCCACATCATGTTGTTGGTCACGATCGTGAGCGTCGGCAGGCTCTCGGCGCGGCCGACATAGTGATAGGGCAGCGGGTTGCCGAACATGTAGGAGCCGTCGCCGACCGTCACGATCACCTCGCGCTCGGGGGCCGCGAGCTTGGCGCCAAGTCCGGCGCCGAGGCCGAAGCCCAGCCCGCCGGACAGGAGGTTGCCCATATAGGAGCGCGGCTTGGTGAGGCTGAGCTGCGCCAGCGGAACGCCGAGCTCGCTGATCACGATGGCATCTTCCGACTTCACCTCGTTGAGGCAATGCGCCAGCCAGGCGAGGTGGACCGGCGACTGGTCCTTGACCTGGTCGATCAGCTTGCGGCGGCGGGCCAGGATGTCCTCGCGTGCCGCGGCCACGGTCTTGCGCCGGCCGTCGGCGGCGCCGTTGCCGCTCCTGGGCAGGCCGGCGAGGCATTCGCGCAGCAGGCGTAATGCCGCGCACGGGTCGCCCGCAATCAGGAGATCGGCCTCCATTTCCCGGAACGGATAGCGCGTGGCGAGCGGATCGCTCGAGATGTGGATGATCTTGGCGTCCCGCCGCGGCCCGCCGTGCGAGGGAATCCACGGAACCACGCTGTCGAGCACCACGATCACGTCGGCCTTGGCGACCCAGGGGCCGGCCTCGAAGCCGAGGTGCATCGGATGATCGGTGGGCAGGTTGAAATCGCGCGCCTCGGCCTGCACCACCGGCAGCGCAAACTCGTTGGCGAGCGCCGCCAACTCGGTGACGGCGGCGGGGTCACGCCCCACCGTCGAGGTCACGATCAGCGGAAACTCGGCCTTGGCGATCAGGCTCGCGGCCTCCTCGATGGTGCGGCGCGCCGGCTCCGGCGAGGCGACGCCGAGGGGGCGCACGGTGTCGCGGCGCGTATGGGTGGTCGGATTGGCGAGCACCTCGCGCGGAAGCGTGAGATAGACCGGGCCGCGCGGCTCGGTCATCGCGATGTCGAGCGCGCGGTCGACCACCGCACCGACCGGCTGGCCTTCGCGCAGCTCGTAGTCCCATTTCACGAATTCGCGCACCATGCCGCCCTGGTCGAACGATTCCTGGCCCCAGTGGATCGAGCGATTGCGGGAGGCGGCGTGCCCGGTCTCGGTGATCGGGGTGCGGCCGGCCGCGAGCAGCACCGGGATGTTGTCGCGGGCGGCGTTCATCAGGCCGCAGACGGCGTTAGCAGTCCCCACCGTGACGTGGACCATGACGGCCGCCGGCTTGCCGCAGGTGCGGTAGTAACCATGCGCCATCGCCATCGCGACGTTTTCGTGCGGCACGGTGATGAAACGCGGGTATTTGGTGCCGTTGCCGCTATGGCGGCTGATCGCCTCCACGATCGGGGCGAAATCGGTGCCCGCATTGGCGAACACGTAGTCGATGCCGCGCTCGCCGAGCCGGGCCAGGTAGGCCTCGGCGGTCATTTCGTCGGTTGGCTTGTCTATTGGCTTCTTGGGGGCTTCGCTGGTCACGGTTTGACGTCCTTTTTCTGCTGGTCGGCGACACTACCCGGCGTCCGACCGCTGTCAATGAAGCCGTCCCGGCGCCATTGAAGCCGCGACGATCCGGTAAATAAGGCCTCGCTCCGTGGCGCCGGGACCGCCTGCCCCGGCGAGGCGTGCGGACATTTGACCGCAATCCCCCCTGGCTTATATGAATGTCCGATAAGCGCGATCATGCACGGGAATGCCGGTCCGGGTGGAAACTGACTGTGTCGAGCCGCTGGTTTCGGCGCGATCCCGTTGAAAGGACTTGATGATCGGTCAGGGCCTGCCTAGCGAAGCCGCCGGTCCGGCCCCTTCCACCCGTGTGTGCCTGGTCATGCCGAATGGGTCCGTCGGCTGCTTGAGGCTGCCTGGCCGCCCGGCTGGGCGCCACCATGAACGTAGAGGAGTTGACTGCTGATGGCCGATGCCGAGGACAAGAAACCACAGGGTGGACACAACCTCACCGACCATCTCTATGGCGAGAACATCGTGCACCAGCACGACGAGTACTCCGACCACGATCACGACCATTTCGAGTTCGACGAAGACGGGCCGCTGGAACAGAATCCGATCTGGCTGCAGGACCACGTCACGCTGGTGAGCGTCGGCATCGATATCGGATCGGCCGGCACCCAGGTCATCTTCTCGCGCATTAACCTGCGCCGCTACGGCGAGGACCTCACCAGCCGCTACTACGTGGTCTCGCGCGAGACGCTTTATCAGTCGCCAAACGCGCTGACGCCCTATCAGAGCGAGGAATTGATCGACGAGGCGGCGCTCGGAGCGATCATCGATGAGGCCTATGCAAACGCGAAGCTGCATCCGGACCAGATCGACACCGGGGCCGTGATCCTCACCGGCGAGGCGCTCCGCCGCGAGAACTCGGCCGCCATCGCGCGCATCCTGTCCGAGCAGGGCGGCGAGTTCGTCTGCGCCACCGCCGGCCATCATATGGAGTCGATGCTGGCCGCCTACGGCTCGGGCGCCTCGCGCATCTCGCATGACGAGGACAAGCGCGTCCTCAACATCGACATCGGCGGTGGCACCACCAAGCTTTCGGTGGTCGAGAAGGGCCACGTGATCGCGACCGCGGCGTTCCACGTCGGCGGACGCCTGCAGGTCGTCGACGACAAGGGCGTGATCGTGCGGCTTGATCCGGCCGGCCGGTACCACGCGCGGCAGGCCGGCTTCGACTGGCATAAGGGCGACGTGATCGACCCGAAGCTGCTCGACACGGTCGCCGACGTGATGGCGGATGAGGTCGTGGCGGCGCTCACGCAGCGGCCGATGCCGCCCGCGATCGAGCATCTCTATCTCACCGATCCGATCCTGGATTTCGGCCGTATCGACGGCATGATGTTCTCGGGCGGCGTCGGCGAATACGTGTATGGCCGCGAGACCCGCGATTTCGGCGACATGGGCCGCCGCCTCGGCGCGGCGATCAGGCGCAAGATCGACGACGGCGCTCTGCCGTGGCCGCTTCTGGCCGCCGGCGAGTGTATCCGCGCGACCGCGCTCGGCGCGTCCGAATACAGCGTCCAGCTCTCCGGCAATACCAGCTATATCTCCAAGCCGGGCGAGCTGTTGCCGCGGCGAAACCTGCAGGTGCTGCAGCCCAACTTCGAGTGCACCGACATCATCGATTCGGCCGCGCTCGCCAAGGCGATCCGGCAGCATTTCACCGCGTTCGACCTGGTCGAAGGCGAGGGCGAGGTGGCGCTGGCGCTGCGCTGGCTGGGGCCGCCGTCCTATGAACGGGTCGCCGCCTTTGCGGAGGGCATCCGCCACGGGCTCGCCACCACGATCGAGCGTAGAAAGCCGGTCTACATCATGCTCGACGGCGATATCGCGCAGACGCTGGGTGCGATTCTGCGCGAGGAGCTGCTGGTCGAGAGCGAAATCCTGGCGATTGATGGGGTGATGCTGCGCGACTTCGACTACATCGATCTCGGCCGCATCCGGATGCCGTCTTACACCGTTCCGGTCACCATCAAGTCGCTGGTCTTCAGCGAAGGCCCGCAGAGCGGCCGGCCGCACCAGCGTATCCATCATCACGACCATGACCATGGCCACGATCATAGCCACGGCCACCATGGCCACGGTCATCACGATCATCATCACCACCACGACCACGGCGCCCACAGTCACGCCGCGCCACGTGATCGCAGCTGAGGGAGCGGGAAGGGGTTTGCCCCCGAGATCATGGCTGACGCAGTGACCCGCACCTCTCAGCTGCCGGAAGCGCCCCTTGCGTTCTGGCAGCGGCTCGATTCCAAGTGGATCCTGATCGGCGTGCCGATTGCGCTGGTGGTCTGGCTTTCGCTCGTGCCGCTGGTGTTCCTGCTGTGGCAGAGTTTCCTCACGCCGCAGACCGCGAGCCGGCCGGCGGTGTTCACGCTCGAGAATTTCCAGACCGCCTATCTGAGCGCCGAGACCTTCCGGCTGTTCTTCAACTCGGTGCAGTTTGCGACCGGGACCGCGGCCTTCGCGCTCTGCCTCGGCACCGCGCTCGCCTGGATGAACGAGCGCACCAACACGCCGTTCAAGCGATTGTTCTTTGCGCTCTCGATCATTCCCCTGGTGATCCCCGGCATTCTGTTCACGGTGTCTTGGATCATGCTGGGCAGTCCGAAGATCGGCATCCTCAATGTCTGGCTGCAGTGGCTGTTCAACACCGACGAGGTGTTCATCAACATCTACACCATGGCGGGGATGATCTGGGTCGAGGGCCTGCACTATTCCCCGATGGCGTTCCTCTTGATGACGGCGGCGTTCCGCTCGATGGATCCTTCGCTCGAGGAATCCGCCCTGATGAGCGGAGCCTCGATCCTGCAGATCGCCTGGAGGATCACGCTCAAGCTCGCCTGGCCGGCCGCCGCCGGCTCGCTGTTGATCCTGTTCGTGCGCGCGGCCGAGTCGTTCGAGGTTCCGGCGCTGCTCGGCCTGCCGGTCGGCATCCAGGTCTATACCTCGGCGATCTACCAGGCGATCCATCAGTATCCGAGCCAGATCGGGCTTGCCGCCGCTTACGCGATCACGCTCCTGATGATCACCTGCGTCGGCATCTACCTGCAGTCGCGGCTCGCCTACCACTCCTCGCGCTTCTCGACCGTGACCGGCAAGGGCTTCCGCCCGCGCACCGTTGATCTCGGGCGCTGGCGCTATTTCACCGCGTCGCTGTTCATCCTGTATTTCGTCATCATCGTGCTGCTGCCGTTCCTGGTGCTGGTGTGGTCGTCGCTGCAGCGCTTCTACAGCCCGCCCTCGTGGGCCGCGCTCAGCCGCGTCACGCTCGATTCCTACCGCACCGTTCTCGACTATCCGCAGTTCTGGTCGACCGTGCGCAACAGCCTGTTCCTCTCGTTCGCGACCACCACCATCGTGATGCTGATCGGCGCCGTCGTGTCGTGGGTGATCGTGCGCACGAAGATCCCGGGCCGCTGGCTGCTCGACAACCTGGCCTCGATGCCGCTGGTGTTTCCGGGCCTCGTGCTCGGCCTGTCGATCATGATCTGCTATCTCTACATCGACATCGGCGTGTACGGCACGATCTGGATCATGCTGATCGCCTACGTGACGCGCTTCCTGCCCTATGGCACGCGTTACGTGTCGACCTCGATGCTGCAGATCCACAAGGAGCTCGAGGAATCCGCCGCCATGAGCGGGGCCTCCTGGGCGATGACGTTCCGGCGCGTGGTGCTGCCGCTGCTCAAGCCGGGGCTGCTCGCCGGCTGGATCTACGTGCTGATCGTCTCGATCCGCGAGCTGTCGAGCTCGATCCTGCTCTACAGCCCGGGCACCGAGGTGGTGTCGATCATG
>Ga0209797_10000089_pt1 | contig 39595 bp, 45 predicted proteins | sample DOMMetBare3Fresh_2_FD_187472 | JGI IMG/M metagenome (GOLD analysis project Ga0209797, IMG submission 187472) | Wetland sediment microbial communities from St. Louis River estuary, USA, under dissolved organic matter induced mercury methylation -... | ecosystem: Environmental > Aquatic >... | reverse complement strand
TCGTCGGGTGAGCGCGGGTACAGGCTGTAGGCACCCGGCAGGTCGAGCACGCGCACCGCGCGCGCGCCGGGGGTGCCGATCAGGCGGCCTTCCTTGCGCTCGACCGTGACGCCGGCGTAGTTGGCGACCTTCTGGCGGCTGCCGGTGAGCAGGTTGAACAGCGCCGTCTTGCCGCAATTGGGATTGCCGACCAGCGCTACCAACGGCCCGGCCGGATGCACGTGCACCACGGCGCTGTTCACCGCTTCGGCTCCACCTCGATGCACGCCGCCTCGGCGCAGCGCAGAGCGAAACGCGAACCCGCCACGGCCACCACCATCGGGTCGCCGCCGGGCCAGGCGCGTGCCACCACACGAACCGCCTCGCCGGGCGCGAAGCCGAGCTCGGCAAGCTGGCGTGCGCGCTCGGCCGGCTGGTCGGCGGCCTGCGCATCGACGGTGTACACCGTCGCATCCCCACTCCCGGCCAGACGGTCCAGCGTCAGCCTTCGCGGGGGGACGGGTCGAACGCCGTAGGCCATGACGCGATCATGACGCAAATGCGAATTATTCCCAACTGACGCAGATCAATGAAAGCTGCATCCGGGCGCGCGGCAGGCGCTCGACCTGGATCGCGCCGCAGTCGATTCCCGCGCCGGACTTGCCGGCGGGCTGCGTCTTGAAGTCGTCAGGGTCGGCATGAACGATGAGGTCGCGGCCGACGAGGACGGCGGCGCCGGTCTTCAGCGAAGTCAACTCGTCGCTGCAATGGCGTGAAGGCCATCGCGCCATGTCGGTCGCTTTGGCGGCGCAGCGGGCAGGAAGGGCCTACGATCTCGATCGACGTCCGCGCCACCGCGGCCCAGCCACAGAGCCCCGCCATGCCAATCTTCGAGTACGCCTGCCAGCAATGCGGCCACGCCTTCGAGGCGCTGGTGCGCTCGTCCACCGTCCCTGAATGTCCGCGCTGCCATGCCACACAACTCGACAAGCGCTTGTCCGTGGTCGGCAGGGTCGGCGGTTCGTCTTCCCCATCGTCGATGGGCGTCGCACCTGCCGCGGCGGGGCCGTGCGGCGCCTGCGGCCACCCGGGCGGGCCGGGGGCGTGCACAGTGCATTGAACACGGCGCGCAACTTCGGCAGGTCCAGGCCGTAGGGTGCTGTCCCTCAGGGCCGTGGCGAACTCAGGCCGGGCGGTGACCGCGCCTGAAGGCGTCGATCCGCTCGGGCAATTCGGGCAACGCAGTGGCTGATGTCGATTGCCGACTCGTGCGCGTCGAGGGGCGCGTGCAAGGCGTCGGCTATCGTGATGCCTGCGTCCATCGCGCGCGGGCATTGGGCCTGGCGGGTTGGGTGCGCAATCGGCGCGACGGTTCGGTGGAGGTGCTGTTGCAGGGTGCGCCCGACGCGGTGTCGCACATGCTGGACTGGCTGCACGAGGGGCCGCCGCTGGCGAAGGTCGAGCGCGTGACACCCACCGCGCTGCCGTGGCCCGATGCCCTTCTCGATGGCTTCGAGTGGCGCCCCACGGAATGACGGTCGACGCCGTGCGCGCTCGGCCGTGACCAGGCTGCCGTCGCGCGGGATCTGCCCTCAGGCCCGCACCCGCCCGGCCAGCGGATACATCGGATCGTTGTAGCCCGGCGTCGACGGATGGCCCGGCGCGACGAGCGAGTCCACCAGCGCTTCGTCTTCGGCATCGATCGTGACCTCGAGAGCGCCGAGGTAGTCGGTCCACTGCGCGAAGGTGCGAGGCCCGGCGATCACCGCGCTCACTGCCGGGTTGGCCAGCACCCACGCGATGGCGAAGTGCGACAGCGCGATGCCTTTGCTGTCGCAGTGCGCCTTCAGCGTCTGCGCGACGTCGAGCGACTCCGCGCGGAACTCGGTCTGCATCATGCGCTTGTCGCCGCGCCCCGCGCGCGTGCCCTCGGCGGGCTTGCCTCCGGGCGCGTACTTGCCCGAGAGCACGCCGCGCGCGATCGGGCTGTAGGGCACGACGCCGATGCCGTGGTGGCGGCACGCCTCAAGCACCTCCACCTCGGGCTGACGGTTCAGCAGGTTGTAGTACGGCTGGCAGACCACGGGCCCGGGCATGTGCAGCTGTCTCGCGAGGTGCACCATCTCGGCGATGCGCCACCCCCGAAAGTTGGACACGCCCCAGTAGCGGATCTTGCCGGCGCGCAGCAATGCGTCGATCGCCCGCAGCGGTTCCTCCAGGTCCATGCCATTGAAGTCGCGGTGCAGGTAGTAGATGTCGACGTGATCGGTCCCCAGGCGCTGCAGGCTCGCGTCGCACTCGCGCAGCACCCAGGCACGTGAGTACTGCTGCTCGTTGGGCCGCTCGCCCATCTTGTTGCCGACCTTGGTGGCGACGATCCAGTCGTCGCGCTGACCCTCGAGCAGCTCGCCGACCATGGTCTCGGACTTGCCGAGCGAGTACACGTCGGCGGTGTCGATGAAGTTGACCCCGTGCTCGCGCGCGTGGGCCGTGATGCGTCTGGCCTCGGCCAGATCGGTCTGGTCGGCGTACATCATCGTGCCCAGGCACAGTGCAGAGACTTGCAGCGGGCTCTTGCCGAGGGTGCGGTAACGCATGGAGCGGGCTCCTGGGAAGTGTGGGCGCGTTATAGCAGCGCGTCGCGAGGGCCGCAGGCACGGCCACCCGCCCCTCGAGGCCCGTGGAACGCTCGACCGTCCGGATCGCTACCAGGTCCGAACGCGACCCGTATCGACGTGAACGAACCGTTCGCGCGCGTAGAAACCCACGCCGCCCACACGCAGCGACGTGGCCGCATCGCGCAGCTCGTCGAGCGCCAAGCCGGGCAGCCGGATGTCCAGTGCGCGCCCTTCCATGTGCAGGCTGTGACGCGCGACACCGCCGCCGCCGGAGCGACGCAGCCGGTCGTTGGTGTCGGGGCAGCGGTAGCCGGAGATGATCTCGAAGGCTGCATCGTCGCCTCGGCCCAAGATCTGCTGGACACGATGAAGCAGGTCGAACAGCTGCGGGTCGATGCGGCCCACGTCGCCGGTGTAGTGGTCGCGCAGGAAACGATCGAGCCTTCCCAGCGACTCGGGCACGTAGCGCCCGTCCACCGCATAGGCCAGGCTCACGCGCTCGCGCGTATGGGTGTGCACGAGCGACAGGCGCCGCGCGCCGGCCCACGACACCGCGGCGTGCGACGGACGTCCCAGCAGCGGCAGCGCCACGCCGCAGGCGCCCGCGCTGCCCAGGCGCAGGAAGCATCGGCGGCTGGCATGGTGTCTGTGCGTCATGGGCCGCATCCTAGCGCCCCGCCAGCGCTCAGGGCGGCGCCATGCGTGAAGGAAGCGGCGCACGCGGCTGCCGCAGCGCGGCGTCGAGCGTGCGGTCGTGGCCGTACAGGTCCTCGAAGAAGTGAACGCGCCCGCCCTTGACCAGCGCGGTGGCATAGGCGATCAGCACGGGCACCGGTCGCGCCAGCCGCACGGTGGAAGGTGCCTCGCGTGTCATCGCCGCGCGGATGCGCTCGTCGGTCCATTCGGGGCGGTCCTGCAGCGCAAAGGACGCCAGCGCCACCGGCTGCTCGACGCGGATGCAGCCGTGGCTGAAGTCGCGCCGCGCGCGGCCGAACAGCTGCACCGAGGGCGTGTGGTGAAGGTAGATCGACTCGTGGTTCGGGAACACGAACTTGATGTCGCCCAGCGCGTTGCGCGGCCCGGGCCGCTGCCGGATACGCAAGCTGCCGTCAAGCACCGCCTGCAGCTTGGCGTCGGCAAGCACGGGGTCGGCCGCTGCGCCCGCGCCGCGACCGACGAACTCGAAACCCTCGCGCTGCCAGTAGCCCGGGTCCCTGCGCAGTCGGGGCACGAGCTCCTTGCGCGCGATCGACGGCGGGACGTTCCAGTACGGCTGGAACTCGATGAAGCGCAGGTCCTCGTCGATCAGCGGCGTGCGCGTGTCCAGCGCCTGACCGACGATGACCTTGGACTCCAGGCGCACCACGATGCGCTCGTCCCGCACCTCGTACGCACGCAGCACGAACTCGGGGATGTTGACGACGATCATGCGCGGGCCGCGCCGCAGCGGTGTCCAGCGCATGCGCTCGAGCGCGAGTTCGAGCTGGCGCACGCGCAGCGACGGCGCCACTTGCAGCGCCATCCAGGTGGCGCGGCCGATCACGCCGTCGGGCTCGAGCCCGTGGCGTTCCTGGAAGCGCCGCACCGCGGCGACGAGTGCACCGCGATAGCGCTCATCGGGTGGGTCGAGCGCGTCTGCCACGGGAAGGTCACCGAGCGCGGCCAGACGCTCGCTCAGCCGAGCGAGCCCGGGCCAGGGTTCGCCGGGCTCGAGCTTGCGCGCCGCGCTGCGCGCCGGCAGCGGCAGCACAGGCAAGTCGGTCTGCCACGCCGCATGCTCGCCCAGCGCGCGGTAGCGCGCCAGCATCTCGCGCAGGCGTTCGTACTGCGGCAAGTCCGGAGCGGCCTGGCGCGCGGCTGCCGCCACGTCCTGCATCGCGATCGCATCGCGCAGCGCGGCCACCGCATCAAAAGCCGCACGCGGCGCGGACGGCTTGTAGCGCAGGTGGATCTGCGCCGGGGCCACGCGGCCGTCGTGCAGGTCCTGCAGGTATCGCACCATCGCCGCGCTCAGCGCCTCCTGCAGGCGCGCGGCGGCCTCGGCGGTGGGCGGCGCACCCTCTGCGGCCCGCGCGAGCGCGCGCTGCAGCGCCGCAGCGTCGTAATCGCGCGGATCCAGGCCGTGGCTTGCCGCATCGGCCAGCAACTGCGCGGCGATGCGTGCTTGCGCGTTCGGGCGCACGCCATCCCACCAGGGCAGCGGCGTCTCGGCCGCCGCCGTGGCGGCGCACAGAACGCCCCACGCGAACATGAGCAGGCCGAAGCGTCGGCGGGTCCGGGAAGACGGGCGGGCTGTTCGCATGGCGCTTGCCCTTTGCACTGTAGGGCGGCGCGGCGCGCGAGGGTTGCGCGCGCTCAGGTCGTGGCTCGGCGACCTGCGCACCGGCACGTCACGTGTCGGTGCGCGCCTGCGCCCGAGCGGGCCAACGGCAACGGGCCCCGAGGGGCCCGTTGTCCTGCACGTCGTGCGTCGCGCGTCAGTAGCCGCCGCGGCGCTGGCCACCACCGCCACCGCCGCCACCCGAACGCTCTTCGCGCGGACGGGCTTCGTTGACGACCAGGGCGCGACCGTCGATCGTCTTGCCGTGCATGCCGCGGATGGCGGCCTGGGCCGCCTCGCCCGAGCCCATCTCGACGAAGCCGAAGCCCTTGGAGCGGCCGGTGTCGCGGTCCATCATCACTTTGGCCGAGGTGACGGGGCCGAATTCGGCGAAGTGCGTTTGCAGGTCTTCGTCGCGGATCGAGTAGGACAGGTTGCCGACGTAGAGTTTGTTGATCACGGATTGCCTTTCAAGCGGGAAAAGTGGCGTGCCGGGCGTATGGATGGGGCCGCAGCACGCGGTTGGGGAATCGATGGGAATGCCGCTCGCTCATCGCGTGCGGCGCGGGGTGTTGGGCCGGGGTGCGCCGCCGGCGCGCGGCTCGAGGTGTCGGAACGTGATGCGTCCCTTGCTCAGGTCGTAGGGCGACAACTCCAGCGCGACACGGTCGCCCGCAAGGATGCGGATGTGGTGCTTGCGCATGCGCCCCGAGGTGTAGGCCACCAGGATGTGGCCGTTCTCCAGCGAGACGCGAAAGCGTGAGTCCGGCAGCACTTCCTCGACCTTGCCGTTCATTTCGATCAGCTCTTCCTTGGCCATGCGGTGGTGTCCTTCGGGTCAATGGGTTGCGGTGTCGCTGGCGGCCTGCTGCAGCCACAGCAGTCCTTGTTCGGTGGCATAGCGGCGGGCGCCCTCGCGGGTGGGGAACCGCACGACGAAGCGGAACACGCGGTCGTGCGTGGCGCGGCCTTGGCCGCTGCGGATGGATACGGAAGGCGCATAGGCGCCGGTCGGGGTGAGTCGGGTGAGCGGTGACACGAGGTACTTGCCCACCGAGAACGTCTTTTCGCGGTTGGTGGTCATGGGTGGCGCGCGGCCGGATGGAGCCGCACGCGCAGGTTGGGAAATCTGGCCTGCCGGTGTTCGACAGGTGCGTTGCGACGCGTTGCCGCGATCGCCGGGGTCCGGCTGCGAGGATTCGAAAGGGGACCGGAAATGGAGCTCGCCGCTGGGAGAGGCTGACGGCCGAGGACCGGTGGGATGGTCAACCCGGCGGGGTACACCACGACGGCAAAGCCGGGGACCTCGTCATGCAACAGGCGCCGAGTCAGTGAGCAGACTCACGACGCACTCGCGCATTGTACTCGCACCGCGCCAAACGCGTTCAGGCATTGCGTCTGAGCGTCGGCAGTCCCACGCCGCTCGCGTCGAAACCGCCGTCCACCGCGAGCACCTGGCCGTTGATGTAGCTGGCCTCTGCACTGCAGAGGAACCCCGCCGCGGCGGCGACCTCGTCGACGGTGCCGTAGCGGTTGAGCGGGATCACGTCGTGGTAGTCGGCGCGAATCGCCACGCTGTGCACGAGCTTGGCCATCTCCGTGTCCACCGGTCCGGGCGCGATCGCATTGACGCGGATGCCCGCGTTGCCGAGTTCGATCGCCTGCTGCTTGGTCAGGTGGATCAGCGCGCCCTTGCTGGTGCCATAGGCCACGCGCAGCGTCGACGCGCGCAGGCCGGAGATCGACGCGATATTGACTACCGCGCCGCCGCGGCCTTCGCGCAGCATGATCGGGGCCACCACCTGCGTGCACAGGAACGCGCCGTCGAGGTTCGTGCCGAGCACGTGCCGCCATTCCTCGTAGCTGGTCTGCAGGATCGGCTTGAACACCGCGACGCCGGCGTTGTTGATCAGCGCGTCGATGCGGCCGAACCGATCATCCACTGCAGCCACCGCGGCGGCGACCTGATCGGGCCTGGACACGTCGCAGTGGACCGCCAGCACGCGCTCGGGGTCGCTCAGTTCGGCCTCGGTGCGCGCCAGCGTCTGCGCGTCGATGTCGATCAGCGCGACACCATGGTTGCGCGACAGGAACCAGCGCGCGATCGCCAGCCCGATGCCGCGCGCGCCTCCGGTGACGAGGGCGATCGGGCGGGTGGTGGTGGGGTCGGTCAAGGCAACTCCGTCAGTGGCCAGACGCGAAGGCCGGCGCGCCGGTGGAATGCGACGCCAGCTGCATTCACTCGGCGGGTTTCGGCGCCGGCGCCGGTGGCAGCGGCTCGTGCAGCGAGTCCCACTCCGAAGGAGAGACTTCGCGCTCGACGACCTCGGGCCGGCGCGGCTCGATGCCCACGCGCCGCTCGCGCCCGCCGGGCGGCCCCTTGTCGACCTTGCGCCGGTCGACGCCCGAGCGGCGGTCCACCGCTGGCGTGCTGGAAGTCGTCTTTCGATTCGTCGGCGCCATGCGCTGTCGGAGGGGTCCCTGGGGCCAAAGGTGCGAAGAATACGACGCTCAGACCGCCGCGGCCACGCGTCTGCCGGACGCCCTCTTGCGCGCTACGGAATTTTTCGCCGCGGTCTTGGCCCGCGCCTTCAGCGCCAGCTCGCGCACCCGTGCGATGTCCTCGTCGCTGAACACGCCGTTGGCCCCCGAGATCGCGGCCAGCTTCATGCCGTGCTTCAGGCCCATGCGGTAGATCTCGTGCACCTTCTCCCACTCGATCGCGCGGCCGACGGTGAAATTCTCGAAGCGGCCTTCCAGCGCGAGCACGATCGTCTCGGCCAGGCACGCGTAGGCCACGTTGGGCGGCAGGCCGATGTTCTTCATCTTCACCTCGCCGGGCAACTGGATCTCGCCGGACTCGATGACCAGCACGTCGGGGCGCTTGGCCACCTCCGACGGCGGCAGGTCGAGCGGGCGCGCCACGTCGGTGATGACGCAGCCGGGCTTGACCTTCATGATGTCGAGCACCTTCTTGCCCGCGCCCGAGGTGGCGGTGACGATCATGTCCATCTCGGCGATGTCCTTGTCGGTGCGCGCCGACAGGAACACCTTCGCGTCGGGTGTCTGCTGGAGGATCGATTCCTTCAGCGCCAACAGCTTGGCGGTCTCGGGCGAGACGAGGTACACCTCCTCGGCCGCACGCACCAGCAGGCGCGCACAGGCCGAGCCGATCGCGCCGGTGGCGCCCACCACCATGGCCTTGAACTTGACGCGCTCCTTGCCCTTGGGTCGCGGCAGCAGGTTCATGCGCAGCAATGCGTCGTGCGCCGCCCACAGCGCCCCGCTGGCGCTGTAGCTGTTGCCGGTGGTGATCGGCAGCGGTGCGCGCCGCGCGACGGTGACGCCGGCGTCGCCGACCACCTTGGTGAACGCGCCCAGCCCCATGATCTGCGCGCCCAGCTTCTTGGCCATTGCCGCCGCCGAGAGCAGGCGGCGGTAGGTGAACTCGGGGCTGTGGCTCATGATCTCCTTGGGCGTGCCGCCCACCGAGATCAGCCAGCCCTCGGCCTCGACGCCGGTGATGCTCTTGATGCCGCTGACATGCGAGTAGACGAATGGCGGCGCATAGGCCATCACCTTTTCCAGCGAGTCCATGAACACCGGCGGCGAGACGCGCGAGAGCATCTCGATGGGCTTCAACTTCTTGAAGTACTCCTGCGACAGCGGGTGGATCACGAAGGCGAAGCGGTTGACGCGCTTGAAGCCGCCGGGGTACAGGATGCGCGGCTCGAGCTGTTCGCCGGTGAGGATGTCCAGGTAATCGTCCTCGAGCAGCTCGTCGCTTGCCTTGCCGGTGGCCGCGAGGATCATCGCATCGAGCAGCGCCGGGTCGAGCGCGTGGCCCTTCACGAGCGGCGCGCCGTCGATCACCATGTGCACACCCTTGTCGCGGAAGCGCGCCAGGCGCTCGTCGTTGACGGTGGTCGTGACGATCGTCTTGCCGGCCAGCTCCTCGAGGCCGAAGTCGTCGAGCTCGTGCACCGGCGCCACCACCACGGTCGCGTGCGCCATCGCCTTGCGCAGCACGAAGCGGGTCCAGTCGCGCAGCAGCGGGCCGGAAAGCGCGCGCGGCGGCGCCCAATCGGCCACGTAGTGCGCGCCGCTGGCATACAGGTGCAGTGCGTCGAGCGAGGTCAGCAGCTTGGGCACGCCCAGCTGCAGCAGCGGGTCGGCGAACTGCAGGTTCTCGGTGAACTCGGCGAGCGACGCAGCGACCTTGGCGTTGGCCTGGCCGGAGAAGAACAGCACGTTGGCGTTGTCGAAGTAGTGGCCGAGCGTGGTCTGTGCATGGCGCACCGCCCACTCCAGGAAGATGTCCGCCAGCCGTGCGCCGGTGGACAGCGGGACGCGCGTGACCAGCGCCTGCAGCTTGTGCGCCTCGCCATCGAGCTTGCGCGCCGCGCCGACCCGGCCGCTGTCCTTGACCAGCCCCAGGCCGATCGTGTCGGCATGCAGGTTCCAGTGCTTGAGCAGCTTGGCCGCCTGCGCGGTGCTGCCGTTGGTGCCCAGGCGCTGGACGTGTAGCCGCTCGCCGAGGAAGCGGGTCTCGAAGGAGAAATCCTGGCTGCGTGCACCGAGGCTGATTCCGATCACGTTCTTCATGGCGGGCTGGGCGCAAAGTGGATGCTGTTCATCTTGGAGGATAAAGATGCTGTCCGAATTGATCAGCGACATGGTTCAAGGCGCCGGGGCGGCCGGGTTGCCCCTCATCAAGCGAGCGGCCGGCGCGGTGACGCGCCTGGTCCCGATCCCGCAGCCGGTGCTGCTGGTCGGGCCCGGCTCCGCGGCCCGGCTGGGCCAGGCGATCGCCGATTTCGGCCACCGCCGGCTGTTGCTGGTGACCGACACGGTGATCACGCGCCTGGGCCTGATGGCTCCGCTGACCGAGGCACTGCGCGCCGGCGGGGCGGACTTCGTCGTGTTCGACGCCATCACGCCCGACGCGCCGATCCCGCTCATCGAGCAGGGGCTCGACCTGTACCGCGCCGAGGGCTGCGACGCGATCGTCGCCTTCGGCGGCGGCTCGGTGATGGATGCGGCCAAGGTGATCGCGCTGGCCGCGGCCAACCACAAGCGCCCGCGCGAGCTCGCCGGCTACTTCCGCGGCCTGCATGCGCCCGCGCCGATCTACGCCGTGCCCACCACCGCGGGCACCGGCTCGGAGGTCACGGTCGCGGCGATCATTTCCGATCCGGCCAAGGGCAAGAAGTACATGGTGGCCGACACGCGCATCGTGCCCGATATGGCTGCGCTCGACCCGACGCTGATGATCGGTCTGCCGCCGGCGGTGACCGCGGCCACCGGCATGGATGCGCTCACGCATGCGGTGGAGGCCTTCATCAGCGACTGGGCCACGCCGTACACCGACCGCATGGCGCTGGCCGCGGCGTCGATGATCTGGCAGCACCTGCCCAGGGTCGTGCGCGAAGGCACCGACCTCGCCTCACGCGAGAAGATGGCCCTGGCCAGCACCTACGCCGGCCTGGCCTTCACGCGCGCCAACGTCGGCAACGTGCACGCGATCGCGCACCAGCTGGGCGGGCGCTATCACGTGCCGCACGGCCTGGCCAACGCGGTCATGCTGGCGCCGGTGCTGCGCTTCGAGCTCACCGCTGCGGCGCCGCGCCTGGCGCGGCTGGCCGAACGCGTGGGCCTGCGCGGCAACGGCGACAAGGCCACCGCCGAGAAGTTCATCGATGCGGTGCAGGCCCTGGGTGATTCGATCGGCATCCCGCGCACGCTCGAGGCGCTGCGCGAGGATGACATCGCCGAGCTCGCGCGCGCGGCCTGCAGCGAGGCCGACCTCAACTACCCGGTGCCGCGGCGCATGTCGCAGGTCGACGCCGAGGCGTTGCTGCGGTCCGTGCTGCCCGGCGCACCGATGCCGGCAGCGAAGAAGACCGCGGCGCGGCGCAAACCGGCCGCGGCGAAGAAGGCACCGACGGCACGCGGCAAGCGCTGATCGGTCCGGTTTTCAGGGTGCGGGCTGCCCGGCGCGCGCGGGACGCTTCGGCTCCGCCGGCAGCCACAGCAACAACGCCGCGGTGCCCAGCGCCACGCCGGCCATCACGACGAACAGCGTCGCGAAGCCGGCGGCCTTGACCGCCGGGCCGAGCGCCCACACCGCGCTCGAACTGATCGCCAGCGACACCGCGAGGCGCACACCGGCCACGCGGCTGCGCATGCGGTCGTCGACGAAACGCACGATGGTCGCGTCGGTGAACGGGATCGCGCCGAAGATGAACACCATCGAGCCCAGCAGCGCCAGCCACGCCCACCATCCCGGCGCGACGGCGGCCAGCGCCAGCATCGGCGCCTGTGCGAGCACGATCGCGAGCCACATCGGCTTGAGGGGAAAGCGGTCGATCAGCCTGCCGACGACCACCTGCGCGACCGAGGCGACCGCATACACGGCGCCCAGCAGCAGCCCGAGCGTGGACGGCTCGTGCGCCAGTGCGGCGAGCCGCTCGCCGAGCATCTGCCCGTTGCCGTTGGTCGTTAGGTTGAAGATCAGCCCGCCCGAGGCGGAGGCCAGCGTCATCACCGCGAGCACGCGCGCCAGTTGCCCCGGTGCCAGCGGCGCTGCCGCCTTGCGCGTGCGCTGTGCGGGCGGCTCGGTCTCGCGCGGCGCGTGCCACCAGAACAGCGCGCCGACCGCCATGCAGGCCAGGCCCGGCACGACGAAAGCCGCGCGCCAGCCCGCATGCTCGACGAGGAATCCGGTCACGATGGCCGCCGCGGCGATGCCGAGGTTGCCCGCCAGGCCATTGACCCCGATCGTCGCACCGGGGTTGCGCGCCTGCTGCACCAGCATCGGGATGCCCACCGGGTGGTAGATCGACGCGAAGGCGCCCATCAGCGTGAGCGCCGCGGCGAGTTGCCATGGCCCCCGGGTGGCGGCGATCAGCAGCGCCGAGACGCCCATGCCGAAGAAGAACACCAACATCATCTGGCGCCGACCCCACTGGTCGCCGAGCTTGCCCGCCGGCAGCGAGCCCAGGCCGAACAGCAGGAAGGCGCCGGCCCCGTAGGGCATCAGGTCTTCCCAGCGCGCGAGGCCGAAGTCCTGCGCGACGGCCGCCACCGCGGTGGCGAAGATCAGCAGGAACAGATGGTCGATGGCATGCGCGACATTCAGCAGCAGCGACACGGAGCGGTGCATGGGCACCGATGCTACCGCCGGCGCGCGCACGGCCTGCATGGATGGGCAGGTCCGGAAGCCGCGAGCGGCTCGTGCCAAGCGCAGACTGCCGGACGGCCTCACGTTGTGGCCGCGGCTGCGCCGCGCGCCAGCCAGCGGGCGGCGCCGTGCCCGGCCACGCGGCCGCTGGCCATCGAGGCCTGCAGCAGGTAGCCCCCGGTGGGCGCCTCCCAGTCGAGCATCTCGCCGGCGCAGAACACGCCGGGGCGCACGCGCAGCATCAGATGCTCGTCGAGCGACTCGAGCCGCACGCCGCCGGCGCTGCTGATCGCTTCGGCGATCGGGCGCGGCGCCGACAACACGATCGGCAGTGCCTTGATCGCCGCGGCCAGTCGCGCGGCGTCGGCGAACGCCTCGCGCGGCAGCAGCTCGTGCAGCAGCGCCGCTTTCGCCCCATCCAGGCCGAGCCGGCTTTTCAGGTGCGAGCCCAGGCTGCGCGCGCCGCGCGGGTGTGCCACTTCTCGCGCCACGCGCGCGGCGTCGTGGCTCGGCAGCAGGTCGAGCGTGATCGTGGCCGACCCGTGCGTGGCGATCGCGTCGCGGATCGGCGCGCTGGCCGCATAGACCAGGCTGCCTTCGATGCCGTACGCGCTGAGCACGAACTCGCCTGGCCTGTCGAAGACGGGTTCGCTGCCGTCGAAGCGCAGCACCACCGGCTTGATCGGCGCACCGGCAAAGCGTTCGCGCAGGTGCGCGCTCCACGGTGGCGCGACCTCGAAGCCGCAGTTCGCCGGTGCGAGCGGTATCACTTCGGCGCCGATCGCGCGCAGCCAAGGCACCCAAGCCGCGTCCGAGCCCAGCTGCGGCCAACTGGCGCCGCCCAGCGCGAGCACCGTGGCCTGCGCGCGCACGCATGTCTGGCCGAGCGGCGCGTCGAACCGCAGCGCGCCATCCTGGTCCCAGCCGCGCCAGCGGTGGCGCATGTGGAACACGACGCCCTGTTCGCGCAGGCGGTGCAGCCAGGCGCGAAGCAAGGGCGCGGCCTTCAGGTCCTTCGGGAAGACGCGACCCGAACTGCCGACGAAGGTCTCGATGCCCAGACCCGCGGCCCAGGCCCGCAAGGACTCTGGCGCGAAGGCGTCGAGCCAGGGCGCCACCTGCGGCGCGCGCTGCACGTACCGCGTGAGGAACGAAGGCAGTGCCTCGCCGTGTGTGAGGTTCAGTCCGCCCTTGCCGGCCAGCAGGAACTTGCGGCCCACCGACGGCATGGCGTCGAACAGGTGCACCGCGATGCCGGCCGCGGCCAGCACCTCGGCGGCCATCAGGCCGGCCGGGCCGCCGCCGATCACCGCACTGAGGGCCGGTTCGGTGATCGCGCTCATTCAGCCATCGTGCCATGGGCGCGCGCCGCCACCTCGTTCAGAGCGGCGTTGACCCCACGCAACGCAGATTGCGCGCGTGCGCAGAGGATATTCACGTGCTGTCGGCTTCATATGACGCAGTCGCAGGTGACGCTACGAGGGGTTCGACAGTACATACGCCAACAAAGGAGAAAGCCATGAGACGCACCCAACAACAAGCCAAGTCGATGTTGCTGGTTGGCGCCCTGGCCGTCGCCACGGCGTGCTGGGCCCAGCCGAGAGTCGACGTCGGCAAGCTCGAGTACGAGTCGCACTGCGCCATCTGCCATGGCGACACCGGCAAGGGCAACGGCGAGATGCGCAAGTTCCTGACGAAGGCCCCGACCGATCTGACGACGATGGCCAAGCGAAACGGCGGCGCATTCCCGAACCAGCTGGCTTGGGAAATGATCGACGGGCGCAGCACCACCGAGATCGGCCCGCACGGCACGCGCGCGATGCCGGTGTGGGGCCGTCAGTACCGCCTCGAAGGCATGTCGCAAGCCGAGACTGCGTTCCAGCCCGAGTGGTACGTGCGCAATCGCATCGTCGCGCTGCTCGACTACCTGTCGCGGATCCAGGAGCGCTGAGGCACCCGGGATCAGGGCCCTAGCGGGTCCTGGATTTCGCCGCCGTCGAGTACGCGCCGCAGGAACGCGTGCGGGTGGGGTTCCTGCGTCCAATGCCGGTACGAGTCGACGGCAAAGTGCATCGGGTTGAATGCGTAGACGAATTCGTTGATCTGGCGCAGATCCTCGAAGCCGATGCCCGGATGCAGGGCCAGCAGTTCACGCCGGTGGTCTTCGGGCATCGTCGCAATCATCGCAACGTAGGCTACGTATTCCTGTGCCGCGAGCGGGAGCCGGGCCTCGCCGGCGTGGCAACCGGCGATCGCGTGCGCCACCTCGTGAGCGATCACGGCGCGATACAGGCGCTTGTCGGCGGGCAGACCGAACCAGCTGCGGTGCCGCGAGAACGTCTCGTAGGCCAGCACGATGATGCGCCGCGATGGAATGACATAGGCGCCCACCGCATCGCCCGGCGCGCCCGCGGGCAAGGCCGCGGACAGTTCGATCGTCAGCGCCGGCACAACCCTGAGGTCCAGCGGCGCGAAGAAAGTGAACACCGCCCGGGCCCCATCGCAGGCGATCTCGGACTCGACGGCATCCGCGCCCTGGACGGCCACCGGCAATCCCGCGCACGCGGTGACACCCGCTGCCGGCTGGGTGAGCGCACTCGCTGTGGCGACCAGCGCCAGACAAAAGAGCACGTGGACTCCAGGTGCGTGCATTGCCCTGTCCTTGTGCCGCATCTTCTGCTTCGTGCCTGCGCTTCCGTTGAGCCGACGCAACGCGTTGCGCCGTGCATGCGCGATCGTGTTGATGGTTTTGCACGGAGGTGATCATGATGAAGACGAGACAATGGCAACAGCGAGCGATCGCCGCGGCATTGGTACTTGCCTGCGCCGGCGCGCTGGCCCAGCAGAAGGTCGACCTCGGCAAGCGCGAGTTCGACAACAACTGCGCCGTCTGCCACGGCCGCGAGGGCAAGGGCAATGGGCCGTATGTCGAGATGCTCAAGCGCAGCCCACCCGATCTGACGACGATGGCCAAGCGCAACGGCGGCGTGTTCCCCGTGGCCAAGTCCTACGAAGTGATCGATGGCGCGGGCACAGGCCACGGCACGCGCGACATGCCGATCTGGGGCATGGACTACAGCGTCAAGGCCGCCGAGTACTACATGGACGTGCCGTACGACCGCGAGGCGTTCGTGCGCGGCCGCATCCTATCCCTGATCGAGTACCTGAACCGCCTGCAGGCCAAGTGATGCGGCGTCAGCGCGGGATCGTCCGACCGGCCGCCGCGTGAAGCCCGGCCGCTGGCACCATGCGGCCGTGCGGCGGCAGGACGCGGTCGACCGTGAGCTTCACGCACTCGGTGTTTTCGATCAGGTTGACGGTGTGGGCGTTCGGCGTGGCCGGAGCCGGCGAGTTGATGTTGGCGGCGCGGCCCAGGAAGGTAAGCGACACTGGGTGCTGCATGGGTTTTCCTGGGCGTCGGTTTGGCGAAGACTTGGCGCTTGCGTATGACGCAGGCGCAGCATTCCAGCGGAAACACCTGGGTGCATCCCTGCGGATTTGTCAGGATGCGGCTCCGTGTCCGACCAAGGAGGCATCGCCGCCCAGGATCCCGCCATGAACCGACGCCTCACCCTGTCCACCGCCCTGCTCGCCATCACCCTGCCCGCGACTGCTGCCGACAGCCAGTGCAGCGCCCGCAGCAACGCGCAACCGCCCGCGGTGGTGGAGCTGTACACCAGCGAGGGGTGCAGCTCCTGCCCACCAGCCGACCGCTGGCTGTCGTCCCTGAAGGGTCGGTCCGACGTTCTGGCGTTGGCCTTCCACGTCAACTACTGGGATAACCTCGGCTGGCCCGATCGCTTTGCCAATCCCGCCACGACCGCGCGCCAGCGCCTGCTGCAGCGCGCCAGCGGTTGGCCGTACGTCTACACGCCGCAGGTGGTGCACAACGGCCGGGACTGGCGCGGCTGGAGCGGTGCCAGCGTGCAGCCGCTGCCGCGCAGCACGCTGACCGTAAGCCTGGAGCGCCAGGGCCAACGCGTCACTGCCACGCTTTCAGGCGCCGCAGCCGGCGATGCGCTGGCCGGCTACTGGGCCGTGCTCGAAGACGGCCATGCCAGCCGCGTGCGTGCCGGCGAGAACGCGGGCAGCACACTCCAGCACGACCACGTGGTGACGCTGTACAAACCGCTCGCCGTATGGCACGGCGCGCCCGCCGAGGCGCCGGTGCTGGACCTTCCGCCTTCGCAGGGCGGCAGCGCAAGGCGCGTGGCCTTCGTCGTGACCGATGCGCAGGGCGTCAAGCCCTTGCAGGTGGCGGTGCTGGGCTGCTGAACGAGCAAGGCGGTCGACAGTGCGGCGCCACGACGAGCGCGGGCTCCTTACGCACCGACCGCCCCCCGGGCCGCTTTGAAGTCCTCCGCGGCAACCCCGTCTTGAAGATCGCGCTGATCGAGGTGCGCCCCGCACGCCGGCAGTCACCGCATCGCCTTCGGCGGCGCAGCGAGCCAGCGGTCGTGGTGAGCGGCCGCGCCGCCGCTGCGCTACTTGCCGCCCAGACCCAGCTGCTTGCCCGTCTCGGTGTACACGCGCGCGCGCTCCTTCATGAACGCATCCATCTGCTCGACGCCGACGTTGATCAGCTCGAAGCCGCTCTTGGCCGCCATCTCCTTCATCTCCGGATCGGCATTGAGCGCGGCGAACAGGTCCGACAGCTTCTTGCGCGCCTCGGGCGGCGTGGCCTTGGGCACCGCGATGCCGCGGATCGCACCGTCGGACCAGTCCACACCGAGCTCCTTGAACGTGGGCGTGTCGGGCAGCAGAGGATGGCGCTGCGGCATCGCCACCGCGAGCGCGCGCGCGCGCGACTTGTTGTTGATCGCGAACACGGTGTAGGTCATCGCGCCGTCGATCTGCGCACCCAGCACCGCGTTGGCCAGGTCGCCCGTGCCCTTGTACGGCACGTAGGTCGTCTTGATCTTGAAGCCGGCGTTCAGCCGCTCGTGCGCCACGTGGTTGGCCGAGTTCAGCGCCGAGCCGCCGAGATTGAGCTTGTCCGGATTGGCCTGCGCAAACTTCTGGAAGTCGGCGAAGGTCTTGAACGGGCTCGACTCGGGCACCACGAGTGCGTCCGGCGTGTAGTGGTACCAGAACACCGGCACCAGGTCCTCGGTCTTGTACTGCACCTGGCCCTCGAGCGGCTGCAGCACCACGTGCGGCAGGTTGATGCCGTAGACGTTCAGGCCGTCGGCCGGCAGCGTGTTGGCGCTGCTCCACAGGATCGCGCCGCCGCCGCCGGCCTTGTACTGCACCACGGTGTCGATCGCAGGACACTTCTTCTTCAGCACCACTTGCTGGTGGCGCGCCGAGATGTCGCTCTCGCCGCCCGGGGGAAAGGCCTGCCAGTAGTTGAGGTTCTTGTCGGGGCAGACGAAGGCCTGTGCGAAGGCACTGCCGCTGGCGGCCAGGGCGACGAGGGCGGCGATGCGAACGATCTGCATGAGGCGGACTCCGGGGGCGAACAACGCAGTGTCGCAAGGCGCGGCCGCGCGGCCATCGGCGCTCACCCTGATACCGGCACTATTGCGGCCAGACAAGATCGAAGTGCTCGAGGATCAGCACCGCGCGCTCGCCGACCTGGAAGCCCTCGCGCTCGGCGCGTTCGGCGAAATCCTGCCGGTAGGCCACCAGCCACCAGGCCAAGGTGCGGTCGCCCTCGCCGCATTCGAACGCGAACTCGTCGTCGACCTCGTTGAAGTAGCGGCGCTCGACGTGTCGCGTGCGGACGATCGCGCGGGGATTGCCATTGCCATCGAGCACCACCACATGCTCGCCCGGCCGCGGCAATGCGTCGCCTTCGACCTCGAAGTCGCGCTCGAGCGTCGCGTGGGCACGCTTTTGGCCCTCGGCCACCAGCGCCGCCAGTTCGTCGGCCACCGCGCGGGTATGACCGAACGCGGTGGCGGAGAAGCCCTCGACCTGCACGCTGCAGGCCTTTTGGTACTCGAGCCAGAAGGCCTGGATCGCGTCACGCTTGCCGGGCAGGGGCGGCGCATTCATCCAGGTTCAGCCTTCCTCACGCAGCGCCGAGCGCAGCTCGGCGCCGATCTCCGGCTTGCCGGCGAACGGATCGGTGGGGTTGCGCGCGAGCATGATGTCCTCAAGCCGGGTCTGCACCGCGGCAATCGCCTTGGGGTGGCTGTAGATGTAGAAGCGGCGCTCGCGCAGCGCGTCGAATACGAGCGCGGCCACGTCGGCGGCGCTGACCTTGCCCGACTCCACCGCCTTGGTGATCATCGCCTGCGCGATGCGCTGGCTGCGCGTGGGCTTGACCGCGGCGGCAGGCGCGGCGGCATCGGCGGGTCGGTTGCGAAAGCTCTGGTGGATGCCGGTGGGCACGAAGTACGGGCACAGCACCGACGCCGTCACCTGCTCCGTGACGAGCGACAGGTCGTGGTACAGCGTCTCCGACAGGCTCACCACCGCGTGCTTGCTCACGTTGTACGCCCCCATGTTGGGCGGGTTCAGCAGCCCGGCCATCGACGCGGTGTTGACGATGTGGCCCTCGTAGGCGGAATCGGCCTTGGCGGCGGCGAGCATGCGCGGCGTGAACACGCGCACGCCATGCGCCACGCCCATCACGTTGACGCCCAGCGTCCAGGCCCAGTCGGCCGCGTTGTGCTCCCAGATCAGGCCGCCGACGCCGACGCCCGCGTTGTTGAAGACGAAGTGCGGCACGCCGAAGCGCGAGAGCGTGGCCTCGCCCAGCGCCTCGACTTCGTATGCCTGCGACACGTCCAGGCGAAACGGCAGCACCTCGGCGCCGAGCGCGCGGATCTCCGCCGCGGCGCGCTCGAGTGCGTCGGCCTGCACGTCGGCCATCACGAGGTTCATGCGCTCGCGCGCGGCGATGCGCGATGCTTCGAGGCCGAAGCCCGACGCGGCGCCGGTGATCACGGCCGTGCGGCCCCGAAAGGTCTTCATGCGGCGCGCTCCTTCTGGATCCGGTAGCCGCCGGTGAGAGCGACCACGTCGGGTTTGGGCAGGTACGGCGGCACCAGCACCGAACGCCATGCCATGCGCTTTGAGCCGGACACGGCCCTCGGCTTCTCGGAGAACGGCGAGAGCAGGAAGTGGTGCAGGATGGGCGCGTCGTGCATCGGCTCAGGCCGGCAGTGCACGGCCGATGATCGCGTCGAGGTCGAGCCCGGCCGGCAGCGTGCCGAACACGTCGCTGGCGTCACTCAGGCGTGCCGCGCAGAACGCGGCGAACACCGCGTCGCTCGAATGGCGGCGCAGCAAGGCTGCCTGCAGCGCCAATGCGGTGCCGCGCGCCAGGCGGCGCGCCTGCGCCTCGTCGCCGGGCTCGTCGAGCCCATGCATCACGCGCGCCACCGCGGCGTCGAAGGCGGGGTGCGCACCACGGGCCGCTGCCAGTTCGTGCGACAGCGCTGCGGCCACGTCGGCACCGCGCAGCGCGCGCAGCAGGTCCAGCGCCATGATGTTGCCCGCGCCCTCCCAGATCGAATTGAGCGGCATTTCACGGTAGATGCGTGCCATGACCCCTTCGCCTTGCGCCTCGACATAGCCGTTGCCGCCGAGGCACTCCATGGCTTCCTGTGCGAAAGCGGCGCCACGCTTGCAGATCCAGAACTTGGCGATCGGCGTCAGCACGCGGCGCATCACCGCCTCGTGCGCCACATCGGCCCCCGTGGCTCCCGAGACCTCGGCCCCCAGAAGGATCCCATCCGGCTTGGCGCGCTCCGGCGCCCCAGCGCCGTTCTCGGTCGCGTCGACCGCTTTCGCCAGGCGCAGCGCGAGTGCGATCGCGGCTTCGCTTTCGAGCGCCAGGTCGGCGAGCACGTTCTTCATCAGCGGCTGGTCGGCCAGGTGGCGCCCGAACGCGACGCGCTGACGCGTGTGGTGGATCGCCAGCGTGAGTGCCTGGCGCATCAGGCCGGCGGTGCCGAGCGCGCAATCGAGCCGCGTGAGCGCGCCCATCGCCAGGATCTGCGGCACGCCGCGCCCTTCTTCGCCGACCAGCCAGCCGGTCACGTCGCCGCCGAACTCGACCTCGGCACTCGCGTTGGCGTGGTTGCCCAACTTGTCCTTCAGGCGCTGGATGCGGATCGGGTTGATGCGTCCGTCGCTCATGAAGCGCGGCACGAACAGGCACGACAGGCCGCGTTCGGTCTGCGCCAGCACGAGGAAGGCATCGCACATCGGCGCCGAGAAGAACCACTTGTGTCCGGTGAGCTTGTAGGCGCGGCCCCAGGAGGAGTCGGCATCGAACTCCGCACGCGTCGTGTTTGTGCGCACGTCGGAGCCGCCCTGCTTCTCGGTCATGCCCATGCCCATCGTCAGCGCGGTCTTGCGCGAAGCGGGCACGAAGCGTGCGTCATAGCGCGTGGCGGCCAGTCCCGCGCCGAACGCGGCGTGCACGTGCGGGTTGGCGCGCAACGCGGGGGCCACCGCGTAGCTCATCGACACCGGACACAGCACCGAGGGCTCGAGCTCGGTGAACAGCATGAACGCGGCGGCGCGTTCGACGTGCGCGAGCGGCCCGCGCGACCATGGCGTGCCGTGCAGGCCATGCGACAGCGCGGCACCCATCAGCGCGTGGTAGCTCGGGTGGAAGTCCACCTCGTCGATGCGTCGGCCCTGCACGTCGTGCGTGCGCAGCACCGGCGGGTGCGCATTGGCCAGGCGCGCGTGCGCCTGCATCTCGGCACTGCCGGCCACGGCGCCGAGCCGCCTCAGCGCCGCGATGTCGAGCCCGGGGGCCTGGTGCGCCAGCGCATCGCGCAGTGGCCGGTGGGTCTCGAACAGGTTCACGTCGACCAGCGGCGTGCTCTGGTTCAGCACTTCGTGCGTTGCGTTCATCGGTGGTTCCTCAGCATCTGCACATGTGCGATGCCGTCTTCCAGATAGTTCTCGCCCACGCGCACGAAACCCAGCGTGCCGTAGAAGCGTTCGAGGTGCGCTTGCGCGCTGATGCGGATCGGGCGGCCGGGCCAGTGCTGTCCGCAGCCGGCGATCCCTTCTGCCACGAGTGTGCGCCCGAGCCCGCAGCCGCGCACCTCGGCGGCCGTCACGACGCGGCCGATCGACGGTTCGGGATACTTGAGGCCGGGGTCCACCACGCGAAGATAGGCGATCAGCGTGCCCGCCGCATCCCGCCCGAGCAGGTGCCAGGACTGGCGGTCCGCCCCGTCGGGGTCGAGGTAGGGCCCCTGCTCGAGCACGAAGACGCGGCAGCGCAACTGCAGCGCGTCGTAGAGGTTGTCGACGCCGAGCTCGCCGAAGCGCTGCCAGGTCCAGATCACGAGATCACGGCAGCCGGACGAGCTGCTTGCCGAAGTTGCGGCCCTTGAGCAGGCCGAGGAAGGCCTCTGGGGCCTTCTCCAGGCCCAGGGCGATCGTCTCGCGATACCTGATGCGCCGCGTGGCCACGCCCTCCCCCAGTTCCTTCAGTGCCGCCGGCCACAGCGGCAGGTGGTCGCTGACGATGAAGCCCTGCAGCTTCAGCCGCTGCGTGAGCAGCAGGCGCGGATTGCGGATGGGCATCGGCGCGCCGTCGTAGCCGGAGATCAGGCCGCACAACGCGATGCGGCCGAAGGCGTTCATGCGCGACAGCACCACGTCGAGGATCAGGCCACCGACGTTTTCGAACAGACCGTCCACGCCCTGCGGCGCCGCGGCCTCCAGCTCGGCGGCGAGCGCATCGAAGTCCTTGCCGCGGTAATCGATGCAGGCATCGAAGCCGAGCTCGTCGCGCACATAGGTGCACTTGTCGGCGCCGCCCGCGAAGCCGACGATGCGGCAGCCGCGCGCCTTGGCCAGCTGGCCCACCACGCTGCCCACCGCACCGCTGGCCGCATCGACGACGAGCGTCTCGCCGGCCTTGGGCTCGATGATGGTGGCGAGCCCGATCCAGGCCGTGACACCCGGCATGCCCACGGCGCCGAGGCAGGCGGACAGTGGCACCCGCGCGGTATCGACCTTGCGGATCGCGCCCTGGGCCGTGGCGTCGATCACCGAACACTCCTGCCAGCCGCCCTGGCACACAACCAGGTCGCCCGCAGCAAAGCCGGGGTGGCGCGACTCGACGACCTCGCCCGCGGTGCCTGCCACCATCACCGCGCCCACCTCCACCGGCGCCGCGTAGTTCTTGCCCGCGTTCATGCGCATGCGCATGTAGGGGTCGAGGCTCAACCAATGGTGGCGCACCAGCACCTGGCCCTCGGCCAGCGGCGGCGTGTCCAGCGTCTCGAGGCGGAAGTGCTCGAGGCCGGCTTCGGCCACGGGGCGGGCAGCCAGCACGATACGGCGGTTCTTCATGTCCGGGGGTCTCCGTCGTGTCGCAGCGGCTTGACGTGGCGACCCTGCGTCGGCAGCTTGCGCAGATACTTGAAGGTGCCGGTGGCATGCGCGCACAGATGCCGATCGGCGTCGAACACCGATCCCTCGCAGAACGCCATCGTCGTGCTGCGATGAAGCAGCCGGCCTTCGGCGACGAGACGACCTTCGGCCGGGCGCATGAAGCTGGTTTTCATCTCCACCGTCACGACGCCTGGGCCGTGGCCCGGCTCGTGGGCATGGATGCTGCGCGCCGCGTGCGCCATCGCGACGTCCAGCAGCGTCATCAGCACGCCGCCGTGCGCCACCTGCCACGAGTTCAGGTGCGCGTGGTCGAGGTCCACCCGCACCTCGGCCTGCCCGCCGTCGAATCGATGCAGCTCGAAGCCGAGCTGCTCGACGAACGGGATCTTCAGCGGGAACGCGGTCATCGCCCGTGCGTCACGCGCCCTGGTGCACGGCCGACAGGCCGCCGTCGACCGCGAGGATCTGCCCGGTGATGTGCTTGCCCGCGGCCGAGCAGAACAGCAGCGCCGCGCCCTTCAAGTCGTCGTCGTCGCCGATGCGGCGCAGCGGCGCGGCCGACGCGAGCTTCTCGACCCCGATCGCCGCAAGCGTGCCCTTGGTCATCCTGCTGGGGAAGAATCCTGGCGCCAGCGCATTGACCGTGATGCCGTGCGGGCCCCACTCGCCTGCGAGCTGGCGCGTGAAGTTCACGACCGCGCCCTTGCTCGTCGCGTACGCGATGAAGGCCATGTCGAGCGAACCCGCCAGCCCGGCAACCGAGGCGATGTTGAGGATACGGCCGGTCTTGCGCGGCAGCATGCTGGCCTTGCCGACCGCCTGGGCGAACAGGAACAGGCTGCGGATGTTCAAGTTCATCACCTTGTCCCAGGCCTCGAGCGGGTGGTCGGCCATCGGCGCGCCCCAGGTGGCCCCGGCGTTGTTGACCAGGATGTCGAGGTGGCCCATGCGCTCCATCGCCTCCTGAACCACGCGCTGCACCTCGCTGGGCTCGCTCGCGTCGGCCGCGATCCAGCGCGTGTCGATGCCCTTGTCCTGCAGCAGCGCCGCGGCCTCCTCCAGGTCGCCTGCCTTGCGCGAGGTCAGCACGATCTTGGCGCCGGCCTCGCCCAGGCTCTCTGCGATCTGCAACCCGAGGCCGCGCGAGCCCCCGGTGACGAGCGCGGTCTTGCCGGTGAGGTCGAACAGTTGTTGCACGGGGGTGCTCATGGGGAGTCCTTTGTAGGCCGATGTTGCGGCGGTTCGATCCAGGTCATGGCTTCATGCGCGATCGCAGCACGATCAGCACGATGCCCGCGACCACCGCGCCCGCGCCGCCGACCATCAGTGTCCACCCCAGCCCGACGCTGTGGTTCTCGGTGAACCATCCCAGGCATGCGGCGAGGATGCCGCCGTAGATCAGCACCCAGGTCAGGGTTTCGATGCGTGCGGCGCTCAATCAGAACCACTCCTCTTTCATCTCGCGGCAGGTCGCGTCGCGAGCAGACACCACGGAAAGCCAGGCGCCGATCTTCGGCAGCTCGTAGGCAAAGAAGTAGCGCATCGCGCCGCGCCGGCCCTCGTCGGCATCGCTCGGGCCGCGCGAGGCCAGCGCCACGTCGAGCCAGATCCACGCCAGCACGACATGGCCGAAGGCCTGCAGGTACGGCGTGGCATTGGCCAGCGCCTCCTCGGGCGCGCCGGTGGCCCATGCCGCCTTCGTGGCCGCGCCCACCGATTGCAGCGCCGCCGCGAGCGCGTGGGCCTGCGTCGCGAAGCCATCGACCTGGCCCGCGCGCTCGATCGTCGCGCTCACTCGCGCGGCCAGCAGCTTCAGCGCGGCGCCGCCGCCCATCGTGACCTTGCGGCCCAGCAGGTCGAGCGCCTGGATGCCATGCGTACCCTCGTGGATCATGTTCAGGCGCTGGTCGCGCCAGTACTGCTCGACCGGAAAGTCGCGCGTGTAGCCATAGCCGCCGTGCACCTGGATCGCAAGCGAGTTGCCTTCGAGGCACCACTCGCTGGGCCAGCTCTTGGCGATCGGCGTGAGCAACTCGAGCAGCAGCGCGGCCTCGCGGGACAAGGCCTCGTCGCCGGTGCGCTGCTCGTCGACCAGGCGCGCACAGTACAGCTGCAGCGCGAGCGCGCCTTCGGCATAGGCCTTCTGCGCCAGCAGCATGCGCTTGACGTCGGCGTGGCGGATGATCGGCACCTGCGGCTCCGAGGCGTCCTTGCCCGCGCCGGTGATCGGCCGGCCTTGCGGGCGTTGGCGTGCGTAGGCCAGTGACGCCTCGTAGCCCGCCATGCCGAGCATCGCGGCGGCCATGCCGATGGCGATGCGCGCCTCGTTCATCATGTGGAACATGCACTTGAGGCCCTCGCCCGGACGGCCGACGAGGTAGCCCACGGCGCCTGCCTTGCCGCCGGGTCGATGACGGCCCTCGCCGAAGTTGAGCAGCGTGTTGGTCGTGCCGCGCCAGCCGCACTTGTGGTTCAGCCCGGCGAGCACGACGTCGTTGCGCTCTCCGCTCAGGCGCGCTCGCGCATCGACCAGATGCTTGGGCACGATGAACAGCGAGATGCCCTTCGTGCCCGGCACCGGTTTGCCGTCCGGCCCCGGGATCTTGGCCAGCACCAGGTGCACGATGTTCTCGGTGATCTCGTGTTCGCCGGCCGAGATCCACATCTTGTGGCCGGCGAGGCGGTAGCGCGCGCCCAGCGGGTCGGACTCGTCCTCGGGCAGCGCGCGCGTGGCCACGTCCGACAGGCTCGAGCCGGCCTGCGGCTCCGACAGGCACATCGTGCCCGACCAGCGTCCCTCGAACTGGGGCCGCGCGAACACCTGCTTCTGCCGCTGCGTGCCATGGGCGAGCAGCAGGTTCGCATTGCCCACCGTCAGCAGCGCGGCGCTGATGCTGGCCGAGGCCCGGGCGAAGAACGCATTGGCCGCGGCCTCGACGACGTAGGGCAGGTTCATGCCGCCCCACTCGGCACTCTGGGCCGCGGCCAGCATGCCCGAGTCGGCGTAGGCCTGCCAGGCCTCGTGCGTGGCGCGCGGCAGGATCACGCGCTCGCCGTCGAACCTGGGCTCCTCGGTGTCCACGAGCCGGTTGAACGGCGCGAACCTCTCGCGCGCGATGCGCTCGCAGGTGTCGAGCACCGCGTCGAAGGTCTCGCGCGAATGCTCGGCAAAACGCGAGCGCTCGGCGAGCGAGCCCACGTGCAGCCAGTCGTGCAGCAGGAAATCGACACTGCGGCGCATGGCCGGTGCCTCAAGCCTTGGCGACGGCCATCGTCGCCGACGCCTTGGCCACCAGCGTGCGCTTGCCGACGTCCACCGCGTAGACCTCGGCCTCGGTGAACATCACCAGCTTGCCGGGCTTGATCACATGGCCCTCGCACTCGAGCCATTGCCCGCGCGCGCCGCGCAGCAGGCTGGTCTTGAACTCGGCGGTGAGGATCCAGTGCCCCTTGGGCGCCATCGTCTGCGCCGCCGCGCCCATCGTGTGATCGGCCATCGTGCCCAGCACGCCGGCGTGCACCACACCGGTGTGCTGGTGGTGCCGGGGCACCAGCGCCATGCGCGTGGTGACGCGGCCTTCGGCTACCGAGATCGGCTCGATGCCGAGGTCGACCATGAAGGGTGCACTGGCGAAGAAGGCGCGCAGGCTGTCGAGGTCGGTGGCGATCATGCGCGCGCCTGCCCCTGGGCTCAGTGCGGCAACACGTGCACAGCGGCTCGTGCCGCAAAGGCCGGCAGCCGCTTCACAGCACCTCGAACACGCCGGCCGCGCCCATGCCGCCGCCGATGCACATCGTGATCACCACCCGCCTCGCGCCGCGTCGCTTGCCTTCGATCAACGCATGACCCGTCAGGCGCTGGCCGCTCATGCCGTAGGGGTGGCCGATCGCGATCGCGCCGCCGTTGACGTTCAGCAGCTCGTAGGGGATGCCGATCTTGTCGGCGCTGTACAGCACCTGCACCGCGAACGCCTCGTTGAGCTCCCACAGGTCGATGTCGTCGACCTTCAGGCCCAGCTTGTTCAGCGCCTTGGGTACCGCGAACACCGGACCGATGCCCATCTCGTCGGGCTCGCAGCCCGCGACCGCGAAACCGAGGAAGCGGCCCAGCGGCGTCAGGCCCTTCTGCTGGGCATAACGTTCGCTGACCACCGCGCAGGCGCCGGCGCCGTCACTGAACTGGCTGGCGTTGCCCGCCGTGATCACGCCGCCGGGCACCGCGGTACGGATGTCCTTGATGCCCTCGAAGGTGGTGCCGGGACGCAGGCCCTCGTCGGCGCTCACCGTGACCTGCTTGCTGCGCAGGCCCAGCACCGCGTCGGCCACGCCGGCGGTCACCGTGATCGGCGCGATCTCGGCATCGAACAGACGCCTTTCCTGCGCCGCGCAGGCCTTCTGCTGGCTCTGGGCGCCGAAGCGGTCCATCCGCTCCTTGCTCACGCCGTAGCGCTTGGCCACCTGCTCGGCGGTCTGCATCATGGTCCAGTAGATCTCGGGCTTCTTCGCATCGAGCTCCGGGTCCTTGAACATGTGCAGGTTCATCTCCTGCTGCACGCACGAGATGCTCTCGACGCCGCCGGCCACGTAGACCTCGCCTTCGTCGGCGATGATGCGTTGCGCCGCGAGCGCGATCGTCTGCAGGCCGCTCGAGCAGAAGCGGTTGATCGTCATGCCGGCGGTGCCCACCGGCAGGCCGGCCATCAGCGCGCACTGGCGTGCGATGTTCCAGCCGGTCGCGCCTTCGGGGTTGGCGCAACCCATCAGCACGTCCTCGACCGCGCCCGGGTCGAGGCCCGCGCGCTCGACGGCAGCCTTGACCACATGGCCGCCGAGCGTGGCGCCATGCGTCATGTTGAAGGCGCCCTTCCAGCTCTTGGCCAGGGGCGTGCGGGCGGTGGAGACGATCAGGGCTTGGGTCATGGTGAGCAATCCTTCAGGTGAACGACTTGCCTTCGGCGGCGAGCCGGGCCAGCAGCGGTGCCGGCTGCCAGGAGGCCGCATCGTCGAGCGGATTCGCGGCGAAGCGCTTCATCGCCTGAATCACGTTGAACAGGCCCTGCTCGTCGGCGTAGCGCATCGGCCCGCCGCGATGCAGCGGGAATCCGTAGCCGGTGAGATAGACCATGTCGATATCGCTGGCCTTCGAAGCGATGCCCTCTTCGAGGATCTTCGCGGCCTCGTTGACCAGCGAGTACACGAGCCGGTGAACGATCTCGTCGTCGCCGATCTTGCGCAGCGTGATGCCCAGCTGCGCGCGGTGCTTGGCGATCATCTCCTCGACAAGCTTGCACGGGATCGCGTCGCGCTTGCCCGGCGCGTAGTCGTACCACCCCGCGCCCGTCTTCTGGCCGAAGCGCCCCATCTCGCACAGCAGGTCCGCGGTCTTGCTGTAGCGCATGTGCGGCTTCTCGACGTAGCGCCGCATGCGGATGGCCCAGCCGATGTCGTTGCCCGCGAGGTCTCCCATGCGGAACGGCCCCATCGCGAAACCGAACTTCTCGATCGCCCGATCGACCTGTGCCGGCGTGCACCCTTCCTCGAGCAGGAAGCCGGCCTGACGCGAGTACTGCTCGATCATGCGGTTGCCGATGAAGCCGTCGCACACCCCCGAGACAACGGCGGTCTTCCTGATCTTCTTGGCGATGCCCATCACGGTGGCCAGCACGTCCTTGGCCGTGTTGGCGCCGCGCACGACTTCCAGCAGCTTCATCACGTTGGCCGGGCTGAAGAAGTGGGTGCCGATCACGTCCTGAGGGCGCCCGGTGAAGCTCGCGATCTTGTCGACATCCAGCGTCGAGGTGTTGGTAGCGAGGATCGCGCCGGGCTTCATCACCTCGTCGAGCGTGCGGAACACCTTCTCCTTGACGCCCATCTCCTCGAACACGGCCTCGATCACCAGGTCGGCATCCTTGATGTCGTCGTAGGCCAGCGTGGTCTTCAGCAGCGCCATGCGGCTGTCGTACTTGTCCTGCTTGAGCTTGCCCTTCTTGACCTGCGACTCGTAGTTCTTCCTGATGGTGGCCACGCCGCGTTCCAGCGCGTCGGCCTTCATCTCGAGCATCGTCACCGGAACGCCCGCGTTGAGGAAGTTCATCGCGATACCGCCGCCCATCGTGCCGGCGCCGATCACGGCCACCTTGTCGACCCTGCGCTGCGGCGTGTCCTCGGGGACGTCGGGGATCTTGCTGGCCGAGCGCTCGGCAAAGAACGCGTGGCGCAGCGCACGCGACTCGGGCGTGAACATCAGCGCCATGAAGGCCTCGCGCTCGTAGCGCATGCCGTCTTCGAACTTCGCCGTCACCGACTGCTCGACGCAGTCGACGCAGCGCGCCGGCGCGGGAAAGTTCTTCGCCATCGCCTTGACGGTGTTGCGAGCGAACTGGAGATACGCATCGGCGTTCGGGTGCACGACCTTGAGGTCGCGCACCAGCTTCAGGGGCCGCGCGTCGGCCACCTCGGCCGCGAATGCGATCGCGGCAGCGAGCACGTCACCGTCGGCGACGCGGTCGAACAGCTTCTGCCCGGGCAGGCCGGCGAGCACGTCGCTCATGACCGGCTCGCCGCTGACGATCATGTTCAGCGCGGTCTCCACGCCCAGCACGCGCGGCAGGCGCTGCGTGCCTCCGGCACCGGGCACCAGGCCGAGCTTCACCTCGGGCAGCGCCACCGGCACCTTGGGCGCGGCCAGGCGGTAGTGGCACCCGAGCGCCAACTCCAGCCCGCCGCCCATGCAGGTACCGTTGATCGCGGCGACGACCGGCTTGGCCGAGCCCTCGAGCAGGCGGATCAGCGACAGCAGGTTGGGCTCGGCGATCGCCTTGGGCGAGCCGAACTCCTTGATGTCGGCACCGCCCGAGAAGGCCTTGCCGGCACCGGTGATGACGACCGCCTTGACGGCGGCGTCGGCATTGGCGCGATCCACGCCTTCAGCGACGCCGCGCCGGGTGTCGAAGCCCAGGCCGTTGACGGGCGGATTGTCGAGTGTGATGACGGCCACCGGGCCGCGCACCGCATAGCTGGCGCTCATGGGAGTGTTCCTCAGCTTGGAATCTGGAAAGACGAACGGACGTTCGATTCTAGGTGGGCGCGCCTTGGCGACCCTGTCCTGGCCGCGACATGCCGCTGCATGCGTCAGCGCGCGTGCGCAGCTCCATGCCAGGTGACCGGCCCCGCGCCGGGCGTAGCATAGGCGCGTGGAGCACAGCGCGCACGAGCACGATCACAGCGAGTTGGGGCCGACGGAGCTGCGGGTGCGCGCGCTCGAAACCGTGCTCACTCGCAAGGGCTACATCGAACCGGCCGCGCTCGATGCCCTGATCGACACGTACCAGACGCGCGTCGAGCCGCGCAACGGGGCGCGCGTCGTCGCGCGCGCCTGGGTCGACCCGGCATTCCGCGAATGGCTGTTGCACGACGCGACGGCGGCGATCGAGTCGATGGGCTATCGGGGCCGTCAGGGCGAGCACATGGTGGTGGTCGAGAACACCGAGCAGACGCACCACATGGTCGTCTGCACGCTGTGCAGCTGCTACCCGTGGCCGGTGCTCGGGCTGCCGCCGACCTGGTACAAGAGCGCGCCCTACCGTTCGCGCGTGGTGCGCGAGCCGCGCGCGGTGCTCGCGGAGTTCGGCGTCGTGCTGCCGCCGCAGACGACGATAAGGGTCTGGGACTCGACGGCGGAGGTCCGCTATCTCGTGCTGCCGCGCGCGCCCGAGGGCTGCGCGCACCTGCCGCAGGAAGCCTTGGCGGCTCTCGTCACGCGCGACTCGATGATCGGCACCGGCCTGCCCCTGCCGGTCGGCGCATTGCGATGAGTGTCTCCGCGCATGTCAGCCGTGCCGACCTCGGCGGCCAGCTCGGCCACGGCCGGGTTCTGCCCGAGGCCGAGGGGGAGTTGTGGCACGCCGCGTGGGAGCCCAGGGTGCTGGCGATGACGCTGGCGATGGGCGCCACGGGCCAGTGGAACATCGACATGAGCCGCGCGGCCCGCGAGTCGTTGCCCGGCTATGCGGCGATGAGCTACTACGAGATCTGGCTGCACGGCCTGCTCAAACTGATGCTCGAGCGTGGACTCGTCACCGAGGAAGAGGTGACGACGGGCGAAGTGCGGACGCCCCCGCGCACGCTGGCGCGCGTGCTGCGGGAGGCCGACGTGCCACGTGTGTTGGCACAGGTGTCGCCGACCGAGCGACGCATCGACGCGCCGCCGCGCTTCGCCGTTGGGGACGCCGTTCGCTGCTTCGACGGCGACATACCCCATCACACGCGCCTGCCCGCGTACGTTCGAGGCCGGCACGGCACCGTCGTCGCGCAGCGCGGTGCCCACGTGTTCGCCGACGCGCACGCCACCGGCCGGGGCGAAATGCCTTGCCACCTCTACAGCGTGGCATTCGACGGGCGCGAACTGTGGGGCCACGAGGCAGAGGCAGGCGGACTGCTCGTGTCGGTCGACGCGTGGGAGCCCTACCTGAGTCCGGCATGAATCCGACCGACGAACCCACCTTCGCGCAACCGTGGCAGGCGCAGGCCTTCGCGATCACCTTGACGCTGCACCAGCGCGGGCTGTTCTCCTGGAACGAATGGGCCGACGCGCTGGCGGCGCAAATCGCCCGGGCGCAGGCCGCGGGAGACCCGGATCGCGGTGACACCTACTACCTCCATTGGCTCGCCGCGCTCGAGCAACTGGTGGCCGAAAAGGGAGCCAGCAGTGCCGAGGAACTGGAACGCTACCGTGTGGCCTGGGACCGCGCCGCCGACCGCACGCCGCACGGGCAACCCATCGAACTGCGCGACGACGACCTCGCCTGAGCTGCGCCCGCCGCGCTCGTCAGACTCCGAGACATTCCTTGCGCGTCGCGGCATCGGCGCGCCGCTGCACCGGCGCGCCGATGGACACGATCTGGCCATCGCACATCACGAGGCCGCGGTCGGCCACCTCGAGGACGGGCCCAGCGGGAAGGCGACCTACACTGACCGCACCCATCGATAACGCAGAGGGGCGCCCGCCATGCAGGGTCTGGAGCTTCGATCGCTGATCAAGCGCAGCGGCGCGCTCGAACTGTCACTGACCGAGGTCGACGTGCCCGCACCCGGCGCGGGTGAGGTGCTGGTTCGCGTGGAGGCGGCGCCCATCAATCCGTCGGACCTCGGTCTGCTGTTCGGGCCGGCCGACATGCGCGCCGCTGCACGCTCGGGCACGGCGACTCGGCCTGTGGTGACCGCACCCGTGGCCCCGGCCGCGCTCAAGGGCGTGGCCGGACGGCTGGATCAGTCCATGCCGGTCGGCAACGAGGGAGCGGGCCTGGTCGTCAACACCGGTTCCTCGCCCGCCGCGCAAGCCTTGCTGGGGCGCCGGGTTGCCATGCTGGGCGGCGGCATGTACACGCAGTTCCGACGCATCGCGGTGGACCAGTGCCTGGCGTTGCCCGCGGACGCGACTGCAGCCGACGGTGCGTCCTGTTTCGTCAATCCCCTCACCGCACTGGGCATGGTGGAGACGATGCGACATGAAGGGCACCGCGCGCTGGTCCACACGGCAGCGGCGTCCAATCTGGGCCAGATGCTGCTGCGCATTTGCCGGATGGACGGCATCGCGTTGGTCAACATCGTGCGCAAGCCCGAACAGGTCACGCTGCTGCGCGAGCAAGGCGCGCAATACGTCTGCTGCACGGCCTCGCCGCACTTCCCGGACGAACTCACCGATGCACTGGCCGCCACCGGAGCCACGCTGGCCTTCGACGCCACGGGGGGCGGCACCCTGGCCGGGCAGATCCTCGCGTCGATGGAAGCCGCGATCGCGCGCACCCAGCCGGCCACCTACAGCCGCTACGGAACCAACGTGCTCAAGCAGGTGTACATCTACGGCGCGCTGGAGCCGGGCCCGACGGAGTTCGCGCGCACCTTCGGTTTCGCTTGGCGCATGGGGGGCTGGTTGCTGTTTCCGTTCTTGCAGCAACTGGATTCCGCTCGTCTGCAAGCCCTCAAAGCGCGCGTGGCGGCGGAACTCAAGACGACGTTCCGCAGCCATTACGCGGGGGAGATCTCGCTCGTGGATGTGCTCAACCTGGACATGATCGCGCAGTACGGGCCACGCAACACCGGCGGCAAGTTCCTGCTCAACCCGCAGAAGGAACTGGGCTGACTGCAGCACGCCTTGACCTTGCGTCCCGATTGAAAGACAAGGTCCGATCTCCGGCGACGGGAGTTCATTGGCAGTGTCGCGACCTCGAAGTCCTGCGGTGTGCGCGCGCGAAGCGATCCGTCAAGGTTCCTGTTCGAACCAAGGGCGACATTCAGCAGCCTGGAAAGCGGACGTCTGAGCACCTCACTCCCGCTGCGTTGCCTTCGTGCGGCCCTTTTCTTTCTTTCCCCCCGTGGAACCGACGAAGCACGCTCGTTCAAGCACCTGACTGCCTCGGGCGATGGGGCGAAGCCGCACGCAGCAGCAGCAGGCCGAACGGCACCAGCGCAACGCCCGCCCCATAGAGCAGCCACTGGGCGGCCGTCCAGGTGGCGTCGGCTGCCATGGCCACGGTGCCGGCGGCAATGCAGAACACGCCGACGTAGATGGGGACGTGGCCATAAGACCACAGCCGCAGGTTCCGACCACCGGCGGCGTCTGCCACGGACCGCTCGCCGTGGGCGCGTGTGACCTCGAAGTAGCCCAGCCAGACGAGGAAGCTCAGGGCTGCGCCGCACAACGCTGACACCACCGCATGCGGCGACAAGCCGGGTCCATGGTCCAGCGCATGGACCACCGAGGCCATGCCCTCACCGAGCAGGATGATGGTGAACAGCCCGAAGCATTCCGGCAGATGCTCTGGGTGTGGCTGGACGCGGGTCGTGAACCGGGCTACCCACCACGGCGATGCAAGGTCCAGCGTGAAGGCGGCCGCCCAGGCCGACAGGCGGATGCCCGGTTCGAGCAGTAGCGAAGCTGCCCAGAGGATCGCCTGCACGAGGTACAGGCTGGCGTAGGCGCGGATCAGCCCCCGCGCGCCTTGCCAGCGCCACTCGCGCAGGTAGGCCCCGGCCAGCAGCACCTTTAACGCCGCCATGGCACCGGCGAAGGCCGACGCGCGTTCGCCGAGTGCATCGGTCACGCCGTAGCCCATGCCGGCCACCACCAGGATCTGCAAGAGCCCCAGCAGGCGCTGGTCGCGGCGCTCCTGGTCGAAGCGCGTGGCATGGAAGGTGTGGCCCAGCCAGCACCACCACATGGCCAGCAGCAGGAAGGCGCTGCTGGCGGCGCCGGCCCAGTCGAAGTGGTGCGCGTAGGTCCCCGACAACTGCGCCACGGCCACGACGAACACGAGGTCGAAGAAAAGTTCGAACCAGGTGGCCTTGCGGCCATGGACCAGGGCCGGCAGGTCCGCGGGCGTTGTTCCGGCTTGCATGGGCGGCCGCGCTCAGGAACGGACGATGCGTGCGAACGCGAAGCGGCGTCCCTGACCCTGTTTGATGGCCAAGTGGATCCACACCATCGCCAGAGGCTCGAGGTTGCGCGCCGTCTGCAAGGGCCCCATGTCGATGGCGTCGAAGCCGATCAGCGTAGCCAGCATCATCACCCGCTGCCGGGCCCCGGCGTCATCCGCCGCCACCGGCATCATCGGCTGTCCCTGGGCATAGCGGCTGTCGGCCATGTTCTCGGCTCCGGTGGTGTTGAAGGCCTTGACGACCAGGGCGCCGACGGCACGCCGTGCGATCTCCTCCGCGCCGGAGGTCGAGGTGCCCAGGCTGAGACCGGCCAGCCCCGGTGCGAGCGGATTGGTGGCGTCCGCCAGCGTCTTGCCCCGCCAGTCCGGCACCGACGCGGCGATGGCCAGGGCCGCCGTGTAAGGCACGGCCAGGATCACCACATCGCCCTCGGCAACGGCCAGCGCCGTGCTGACCAGCTTGGCAGCCGGGCCCAGTGCCGCGACCCCGGCCTGGTACTTCGCCGGGTCCGGCACGCCGAACGTCACGGTCTCGCCGGCGCGGACCAGCGCCCGGGCCAGCGCCATGCCGACGTTCCCGGCGCCGAGGATGGAGAGCTTCATCTCAACGCCCCAGCGCCTCGATGACCAGTCGCGCGGTGTCCTGGCCGGAGAAGTTCTGCTGCCCGGTGACGAGGTTGCCGTCGCGCACGGCGAAGCTGCGCCACAGCCCGGCCTGCACGTAGTTGGCGCCCAGCGCCTTGAGCCGGTCCTCGATGCGCCAGGGCATCACGTGCTTATCGCGCGGCAGCAGGCCATAGCTCCAGACGGCGTTGTCCGCGAAGTCCTCCTCGACGTTGGCAAAGCCGGTCACCGTCCTGCCCTTGGCGACGTACTCGCCCCGGCTGTTCTTCGCATAGGCCAGCACCGCCACACCGTGGCACAAGGCCGCGGCCACTTTGCCGGCCTCGTGGAAGGCGGCGAACTTGCGGTGCAGTTCGGTGGCCGACTCGAAGCTGAACATCGGCGCCTGGCCACCCGCGACCACGATCGCGTCGAAGGCCGCCACATCCAGCGCGGACAGCGGCTGGGTGCTTTCCGCCAGCGCCTTCAACTCGGGCGTGTGGATGAAGCCCTGGCTGATCAGATCGGTCTTGCTGTAGCCGCTGGCGTCATTGGGGTCGCTCATCGCATCGGCCTCGCACTTGCCGCCGTTCGGGCTGAAGACCGCCACCTCGTAGCCGTGCTCGATGAACAGGTGGTAGGGGTGGGTCAGTTCGCTCCACCAGAAGCCCACAGGCCAGCCGGTGGTGGTGGAAACCGCCGGGTTGGCGATCACCAGCGCCACGCGCTTGCGGCGTTGCGGATTCAGGACGTTGGGGTCTTGCAGGCTCATGGGCAGTTTCCTCGGCAGGGGATGGATGGCGCACAGTGTGGTCGCGGGTCGCCTTGAATCAAATACAGCCCGAAGAGATACTCTGTTGCTCAGAGAGGCAACAATGGAACTGCAGGCGCTGCAAGTTTTCGTGAAGGTCGTTCAGACCGGCAGCTTCACGCGCGCCGCCGAGTCGCTGAATACCCAGAAGGCTCACCTGTCCCGTGTGGTCAGCCAGCTGGAGAAGGAACTGGCTGTGCGGCTGTTGGCGCGAACGACTCGGTCCTTGTCGCTGACCGAGGCCGGGCGCGACTTCTTCGAACGCGCGGTGGGCATCCTCGCCTCGGTCGACGAGGTTCGGCTCGCGATGCAGCACACCCAGGGCGAACCGCGCGGCAGCCTGCGGCTGACCTGCGGTGTCGAGTTCGGACTGGCTGCCGTCAGCGGCTGGATCGCCGACTATCTCGAACGCTATCCCCAGGTTCAGGTCGACGCCGACTTCACCAATCGGGTGGTCGACATCGTGCACGAAGGCTTCGATCTGGCTGTTCGCGTTGGGCCCTTGTCTGACTCTTCGCTCGCCGCGCGCCGGCTGGGCACCCTGTCGTACGGGCTGTACGCCTCGGCCGACTATGTTCGCCGCAAAGGCGAACCGGCCCACCCTGCCGATCTCGCACAGCACCACCTCATCGCCTTCTCCGGGGGTGGACACCAAGGCACTTGGCTGTTGCGACGCGATGACGAGTCACAGCTCGTCCAAGCGCAACCCCGACTGCGTGTCAACAACAGCCTGGCGGCGCGCGATGCGGCCAGGCGAGGCCAGGGGATCGCCTTGCTGCCGCGCTTGATCGTTGAAGACGCGGGGGCCGGCAACTGCCTGCAGCGTGTACTGGCCGACTGGTCGGCACCGCAAGTGGCGGTTCACGCGGTATTCGCGAGTGCCCGCTACTTGGCGCCCAAGGTGCGCGAGTTCATCGATCTGGCGGTCTCGAAGTTCGATGCCGGCGCGTCCAGCGTGCACCGATAGGCAGGCCTTGCCTGCACCGGGGCGCCTCCAGGCGGGGACGCATCATCTGCCCCTATCGCCTGCATCCAGCATCGCCTTCATGGCCGAAAGCGAACTTGCTGCAGTGTCCGCTCCCGCCGCGCACCTCGAAGTCAATCAAGTGGCCATGCCATCGACGCGCGGCATCGCGCAATGCCGCGGGCTCCAGCGCAGCCCTCAAACCCACTCGCACTCGCAACTGAAGTGGCGCAGGTACTTCGGCTGTCTGGCGATGCGCACGCCGCGGATGCCGGCGGCGTGCGCCTTCGTGTCGGCGATGACCTCGGCCGCATAGTCGAAGTGCGATTGCGTGTACATGCGGCGCGGGAAGGCCAGGCGCACGAGTTCCATGCTGTGGAAGGTCTCGCGGCCGTCGTCCAGGCGCTTGCCGAACATCACCGAGCCGATCTCCACGCCGCGGATGCCGCCTTCGAGGTACAGCGCGTTGGCGAGCGCCCAGCCGGGGTACTGCGCCACCGGCATGTCGGGCAGCACCGTGCGGGCATCGATGTAGACGGCGTGCCCGCCGGTGGGCCGCACGAATCCGATCCCCGCGGCATCGAGCCGCTCGCCCAGGTATTCGGCGGTGCGCAGGCGGTAGCGCAGGTAGTCCTCGTCCATGCCTTCCACCAGCCCAACCGCCATCGCTTCCAGGTCGCGCCCGGCGAGGCCGCCGTAGGTCGGGAAGCCCTCGGTCAGGATCTCGAGGTTGCGCACGGCCTCCATCCACTCGTCGCTGCGCAGCACGATGAAGCCGCCGATGTTGACCATGCCGTCCTTCTTGGCGCTCATCGTGGCGCCGTCGGCATAGGAGAACATCTCCTGCGCGATCGCCTTGATCGATACGTTCTCGTAGCCAGGCTCGCGCATCTTGATGAACATCGCGTTCTCGCAGAAGCGGCACACGTCCAGGATCAGCGGCTTGCCGTGGCGCTCGAGCAGCGCGGCATAGGCGCGGATGTTGGCCATGCTCACCGGCTGCCCGCCGCCGGTGTTGTTGGTCACGGTGAGCATGCCGAACGGGATGCGATCGCCCTGCTCCTTCAGCAGTGCCTCGGCGCGCGCCAGGTCGATGTTGCCCTTGAACGGGTGTACGGTGGCCGGCTGAAGGCCTTCGGCGATCACCAGGTCGAGCGCCTCGACACCCAGCACCTCTAGGTTGGCGCGCGTGGTGTCGAAGTGGCAGTTGTTGGGCACCAGCTGGCCGGCCTTGCAGGCCACGGTGAACAGCACCCGCTCGGCCGCGCGGCCCTGGTGCGTGGGCACGAAGTGCTTCATGCCGGTGATGTCGCGCACCACCGCTTCGAGTCGGAAAAAGCTGCGCGCCCCGGCGTAGCTCTCGTCGCCTTCCATGATGGCGCCCCACTGGCGCGACGACATCGCGCCGGTGCCCGAATCGGTCAGCCAGTCGATCAGCACGTCCTCGGCGCGCAGCTTGAACACGTTCAGGTGCGCCGCCTCGAGCAGGCGTTCGCGCTCGGCGCGCGTGGTCATGCGGATCGGCTCGACGCTCTTGATGCGAAAGGGTTCGATCAGGGTCCTGGGCATGGGGATGGGCCTCGCAAGTCGAATCGATTGGCGCCGACACGAATGACGTTCGCGTTGATCTGCGTCACTGCATCGGCGCCGGCGCGGGCTAGATTGGATAGGCGACCCCGCCGCGCGCTGCGGTGATCAGGTTTTCCTGCCCGTTCGCGCCATGTTTGCCGCTGTCACAGCGCCCTCCCCGCCCGCCACGGCCACCACCGCGGTCTTCGTCGCGCGCGGGCTGACCAAGACCTACACGATGGGCGAGGTGAAGGTGCACGCCCTGCGCGGCATCGACCTGGACATCCTGGCCTCGGAGTTCGTGGTCCTGCTCGGCCCCTCGGGCTGCGGCAAGTCGACGCTGCTGAACGTCCTCGGTGGCCTGGACACACCCACTGGCGGCACGGCGTTCTTTCGCGACCACGACCTGACGCATGCCAGCGAGTCGGAACTGACGCGCTACCGGCGCGAGCATGTCGGCTTCGTGTTCCAGTTCTACAACCTGATCCCGTCGCTGACCGCGGTCGAGAACGTGACGCTGGTCACCGAGATGTCCGAGCGCCCGATGCGACCGGAGGAAGCCCTGGCACTGGTGGGTCTGGGTGACCGGCTGCATCACTACCCGTCGCAGATGTCGGGCGGCGAGCAGCAGCGGGTGGCGATCGCGCGCGCCATCGCCAAGCGGCCCGACGTGCTGCTGTGCGACGAACCTACAGGGGCGCTCGACTTCGCCACCGGCAAGATCGTGCTCGAGGCGATCGCGCGCATCAACACCGAGCTCGGCACCACGGCCGCGGTGATCACGCACAACGCGCCGATCGCACAGATCGCCGATCGCGTGATGCGCATGGCCGACGGACGCATCGCCTCGGTCGAGCGCAATGCCGCCAAGCTGCGGCCGGAGCAGATCACATGGTGACGATGCTCGACCGCAAGCTGCTGCGCGATCTGTGGGCTCTGCGAGCGCAGGTGATCGCCGTGGCGCTGGTGGTGGCCGCTGGCATCACCGGCTATGTCGGCTCGCTGACGGCCTACGACACGCTGCGTTGGCTGCAGGCCTCGCACTATGAACGCGCGCGCTTCGCGCAGGTGTTCGCGCAGGGCAAGCGCGCGCCGGCCAGCCTGGTCGATCAGCTGCTGCAGATCGCCGGCGTGACCGAACTCGAGGCCGGCCTGAGCTTCGATGTGCAGCTCGACAAGCCCGGCGCGGTCGAATCGATCGTCGGGCGCATGATCGCGCTGCCCGAGCATGGGTTGCCGCGCATCAACCGGCTGACGTTGACGCGCGGCGCCTGGATCGATGCGTCGGACGCCAGCCAAGCCAACCAGGCCCTGGTCAACGAGGCCTTCGCCAGCGTGCATGGCATCGCACCGGGCGACCGCATCGGTGCCCTGCTCAACGGCAAGCGCGAATCGCTGCAGATCGTCGGCGTCGTGATGTCGCCCGAATACATCTTCCCCAGCCGCGGCGGCCTCGGCGACGAACGCAGCTTCGGCGTCTTCTGGATCCCTCGCCAGCGTCTGGCCGCCGCGTTCAACATGGAGGGCGCGTTCAACAGCGTGAGCGCGCGGCTCGAACAGGGCGCGCCCGAGGCCGCGGTCATCGCCGAGCTCGACCGACGCCTGGACCGCTACGGCTTCACCGGCGCGCATGGCAGAGCCGACCAGCCGTCGCACCGCCAGTTGACGCAGGACATCGCGCAGTGGAAGGTCTATGGCGCGACCCTGCCGGTGATCGTGATGGGCGTGGCGATGTTCCTGCTCAACGTCGCGCTCGCGCGCCAGATCGGCACCCAGCGCGGCCAGATTGC
>Ga0209797_10000088_pt1 | contig 39771 bp, 26 predicted proteins | sample DOMMetBare3Fresh_2_FD_187472 | JGI IMG/M metagenome (GOLD analysis project Ga0209797, IMG submission 187472) | Wetland sediment microbial communities from St. Louis River estuary, USA, under dissolved organic matter induced mercury methylation -... | ecosystem: Environmental > Aquatic >... | reverse complement strand
CAGAAAGGATAATGAGTTTGCTTTTGTATCAGCATGGGAATTGAAAAGCGATCATCATTGGGAGTTGCATAAAGAAGATTTGAAATTTGAAGTGGCGAAACCGAGTCAAAGGAGTTATAAATAAAAACCCCAAACCCCAAAAGAGGGTTTGGTTAACTATAATTGAATTGTCATTAAATTTTTGATATAACAAATCTAAGTTCCCCCTTTAGGGGGACAGGGGGTTCTATGGAACATAAAACAATAAATCTTAAACTGAAAGTCTGGAAACAAAAGAACAGTAAATCAGCTGGAAGATTCGAAACTTATGAAGCAAAGAATATTTCTACTGAAATGTCTTTTCTTGAAATGTTTGATGTATTGAATGAAGAACTAATCAGGGAAGGTAAAGAACCCATCGCCTTTGATCATGATTGCCGTGAAGGAATTTGTGGCATGTGTTCAATGTATATCAATGGTCGTCCGCATGGGCCGTGGCATGCAACTACAACTTGCCAACTACACATGAGAGCATTTAATGATGGAGAAACTGTTGTAGTAGAACCATGGCGGGCAAATGCATTCCCGGTGATAAAAGACCTGATGGTTGACAGAACTTCTTTTGACAGAATTATACAAGCCGGTGGATTTATTTCTGTAAATACTGGCAATGCCGTTGATGCAAATGCACTTCCTGTTAATAAGGATGATGCTGATGCATCTTTTGCTGCAGCAGCATGTATTGGTTGTGGCGCTTGTGTGGCAGCATGTAAAAATTCTTCAGCTATGCTATTTGTTTCCGCAAAAGTTACTCATCTCGCTTTATTACCACAAGGTGATCCCGAAAGAAGGTCAAGAGCATTGAATATGGTTGCACAAATGGATAAAGAAGGATTTGGCGGTTGCACAAATACCGGCGCTTGTGAGGCAGTTTGTCCAAAAGAAATTTCAATAGAAAATATTGCCCGTTTGAACAAAGAATATTTAATGGCTGGATTAACAGCGGATAAATAAGACCGTTTATAACAAATTAGTCCCGTCCCTGGCGGGACTTTTCTATTTACCGCAGGTGTTCGTATATTCAAAGACTCTAAACTTGCTTATTTATGAAATTGAAAAATCTTTTACCGGCAGCAGTATCGCTGCTTATTATTTCCTGTATCGATAATACTAAAGGAGTGAAAACAGAAGCAATCAAATGGCCGGAAGGCGTGGCTGCACCAACGGCAGAAAAGAAACCACATAAAATGGTAGCTCATGGTGATGAGCGGATCGATAATTATTATTGGATGAATGATTTTTTTAAGAAAGGTCCTGACAGTACGAAGGTTGTTGACTACCTGAAAGCAGAAAATGCTTATGTGGATACAATGATGTCTTCAGCAAAGGGATTCAGGAAAAATTTGTACGATGAATTAAAAGGAAGAATTAAAGAGAAAGATGAATCAGTGCCATATAAAGACAATGGCTACTGGTATTATACAAGGGTTGAGGAAGGAAAGAACTATGCAGTTTATTGCCGTAAGAAAGAAACGCTGGATGCTCCTGAAGAAATAATTCATAATGCAAACCAGGTGGGTGAGGGAAAACCTTATTACAGTGTGGCTGGTCTTGAAGTAAGCGATAACAATGAAATGGTAGCAGTTGGCGAAGACGAGGTAAGCCGTCGTTTATATAAATTAAGGTTTAAGAATTTAAAAACAGGCGAGTATTCTCCCGAAACGATCCTTAATACAGAGGGAGGCTCTTATGCATGGGCTGCCGATAATAAGACTGTATTCTATATTATCAAAGATCTGACAACATTGTTAGGTTTCCAGGTTTGGCGTCACGAGGTCGGTACTGACCCTAAAAATGATGTGAAAGTTTATGAGGAAAAAGATAACCGTCATTACATAGGTGTAGGAAGAACAAAGTCAAAAAAATATGTAGTGATATATTCTGAGTTAAGTGAGCAACAAAGTGAGCATCGTTTTCTTGATGCAACTAATCCTAAAGGCGAGTTCACAGTTTTTCATCCCCGCACAATGGGACTGGTGTATGATATCGATCATTACAATGATAAATTTTATGTCCGCACAAATCTTGATGCCACTAATTTCCGCCTGATGGAATGTCCGCTTGATAAAACATCAAAAGAGAATTGGAAAGAAGTAATACCAAACAGGAAGGATGTTTATCTGGCAGGATTTACATTATTCAAAGACCATATGGTTGTTTCTGAATTAAAAGAAGGGCTCATGAATCTTCATATCATCAATCAGAAAGACAAGTCAGAGCATTATCTTCAATTTGACGAACCCGCTTATCTTTCTTCAGTAGGTGTAAACGCTGATTTCAATACGAACATTCTTCGGTTTAATTATCAATCAATGATCACACCGGGTTCTGTGTTTGATTACAATATGGATACCAAAGCCAAAGAATTAAAAAAGCAAAATGAAGTGGTGGGAGGGTATGATAAAACACAATATGTAACCGAAAGATCATTTGCAACAGCAAGGGATGGGAAAAGAGTTCCTGTATCTATCGTTTATAAAAAGGGAACAAAAAAAGATGGAACTCATCCTTTGTTGCTTACTGGTTATGGCTCTTATGGGTCAACTTCATACGCAACATTCAGCAGTAACCGTCTGAGTTTATTGAATCGTGGATTTGTTGTTGTAATAGCACATGTCCGTGGCGGGCAGGAAATGGGACGTGAATGGTATGATGATGGCAAGATGATGAATAAGAAAAATACATTTACAGATTTTATTGATGTAGCAGAATATTTGATTAAAGAAAAATTTACTTCCAAAGGACATGTATATGCTCAGGGTGGTAGTGCAGGTGGATTGTTGATGGGAGCTATTGCAAATATGCGTCCTGATCTATGGAATGGAATAGTTGCACAAGTTCCCTATGTGGATGTAATAACAACAATGAGTGACCCGAGTATTCCATTAACTACAGGTGAGTATCTTGAATGGGGTAATCCGGCAAATAAAGAAGAATATTTTTATATGAAATCATATTCGCCTTATGATAATGTTGAAGCAAAAGCTTATCCGAATATCCTGGTCACGACCGGTCTTCATGATAGCCAGGTTCAATATTTTGAGCCGTCAAAATGGGTGGCCAGGATGCGTGAAATGAAAACAGATAAAAATATAATCCTCTTTAAAACAAATATGGAAGCGGGACATGGTGGTGCATCCGGTCGTTTCAAAGCATTGGAAGATGTTGCACTCATCTATGCTTTCCTTTGCTCATTGGAAGGAATAACCCAATAAAATTGCTAAAGCTGATTCTCAGTCCCGTCTTGCCTCAGGCAAGACGGGACTTTTTTATTAATTCCCCGTAGGATAGCTGCCATAAAATGCTGAATTTTACGTTTAATACAAATGAAAAACCACCGCTTTTGAGCAGAAAACGGCTGATACTAATTCTCGCTACCCTTTTGTTTGCTGCACTGGAGAGCTTTTCCCAAATTCCCGTTCAGGATAACAAACCCTTATCTAATCTCCGTAAGAAAAAAATAGCAGTTGTTGCTGATTCGGTTCGTATCGATACATTCAGTGTTATCCCAAATACTTTCTTAATTGAAGGGTTTAGTGAATCCGCTTATTCTTTTGATAACATCAATGCATTGTTGAGCTGGAAAACATTACCAGGTATTGACAGCGTTACTATCACTTACAGGGTTTTCCCTTATAAATTCAATTCAGTTGTACAGCGATTGAATTATGATAGTGTTAGCTACAAGTTTTATGCAAAGCCATTTGAGTTCGGTGCAGGTGATCAGCGGCTTGCAAGAGGATTGTTTGATTTTGGAAACCTTCAATACAATGGAAGCTTTGGCCGCGGTATTTCTTTTGGCAATAGCCAGGATGCTGTTGTGAACTCAAATTTCAATCTTACACTAAATGGTTTGTTAGGTGATAGTATTGAGATAAATGCTGCCATTACAGATAATAATTTGCCAATACAACCTGATGGTACAACGCAACAGCTAAATGAATTTGACCAGGTGTTTCTTCAATTCAAAAAAAGAACATGGCAATTAAATCTTGGTGATATTGATATCAGGCAGACTAATAGTTATTTCTTAAATTTTTATAAGCGATTGCAGGGAATTTCTTTTGAAACAAGAAACAACATTGGTAGGAATGCGTCATCTAAAAGTTTGGTAAGCGGTTCAATAGCTAAGGGAAAATTTACAAGAAATATTTTCCAGGGGTTGGAAGGTAACCAGGGGCCTTATCGGTTGGTTGGAGCAAACAATGAATTTTTCTTTATCATCCTTGCAGGAACGGAAAGAGTATTTATTGACGGCGAATTATTGCAGCGTGGCGAAGACCAGGATTATGTTATCAACTACAATACGGCTGAAGTTACTTTTACTCCAAGGAGAATGGTCACAAAGGACAGTCGTATCCAGGTAGAATTTGAATATGCCGACAGGAATTACCTGAATGCAAATCTTTATGTGTCGCAGGAATTTGAGCTGAATAAAAAATTGAAAATATTTGTTGGGGCTTTTAATAACAGCGATGCAAAGAATTCACAGATCAACCAATCATTGGATGATAACCAGAAATTATTCCTGACAAATCTTGGTGATAGCATTCAGAATGCATTGTATCCTTCAGCTCTTGCGGACACTTCGTTTGATGCCGGAAAGATATTGTACGAAAAACTTTATTACAATCCGGGAACAGGTGTTGATTCATTTTATCAATACTCAACTGATCCTTTGGTGGCAAAATATAATCTTGCTTTTACAGATGTAGGTGAAGGGAAAGGAAATTATATTCCTGATTTTAATGGGGCAAACGGCAAGGTATATAAGTTCATTATGCCCATTTCGGGGATAAAACAGGGGAGATATGAGCCTGTTGTTATACTTGTCACCCCTAAGAAGCAGCAATTAATGACAATTGGAACTGATTACAAAATGACACGGACCAGTACATTGAAAACCGAGCTTGCTTTAAGTAATTATGATGTAAATACATTTTCAGGAAAAGATAATGGCGATGATGTGGGCATTGCTGCTAAAGTTCAATTCAATAATTCATCGTTATTAAAGTCATCTGGTGCAAAGAAGACTCAGTTGATAACAAATCTTGATTATGAATTTGTGCAGGGTAAATTCAAACCGCTTGAAAGAATTCGTAATGTGGAGTTTTCAAGAGACTGGGGATTGGGTTTGCAAACATTGCCTGCTGATGAGCATATCATCAAGGCGTCTGCAAGATTGCAAAACGCCAAAAATAATTCGCTTAGTTATCAATTGATGAATTATAACAGGGGAGATGATTACAAAGGTTTTCAAAATAATATTCAACAACTGTTCAACTGGAAAGGCTGGCAATTGAATAACCAATTTGGGTTTACAAATTTTAAAACTCAATTTAACAAAGGAAGTTTTATAAAACCGGCTATTGACATAAGTAAAGAACTAAAACAACTCAATGATCTCAGGCTTGGTTTCCGTTATGCTTTGGAAGAAAATAAAACAAAGGATAAGACATCCGATACACTGACATTCCAGGCTTTTTCATTTGATATTTATTCTGCTTATTTAAAGTCTTCAGACAAAAAGAAAAATAAATACGGCGTTACATTTTTCACCCGGTCAGATAAGTATCCTATTGGAAAAAATCTTGTCCGAGGCGACAGAAGCATGAATATAAATCTGCAAACCGAGTTGCTTGCCAATCAACATCACCAGTTTCTATTGAACACTACTTTTAGAAAATTGAAGATACTCAACGATATTTCAAAACAAAAAGAGGATGAAACGATTCTTGGCCGTGCTGAATATATCATCAATGAATGGAAAGGATTATTGATGGGGAATATTTTATATGAATTAGGAACAGGGCAGGAGCAAAGAAGAGATTTTGTTTATCTCGAAGTGCCGGCCGGTACTGGTCAGTATGCATGGATCGATTATAACAATGATGGCATTCAGCAATTAAATGAATTTGAAGAAGCTTTGTTTCCTGACCAGGCAAAATTCATCCGCATATTTACACCAACCAACCAATTTGTTAAGGCAAACTATACCACCTTCAATTATAGTTTTCAATTGAATCCAAGAGCTGTTTTGAATAAAACTGATATAAAAGGGTTTCAAAAATTAATATCACGAACTAATATCAAATCGTCGGTGCAGGTAACAAAAAAATCAGTTGCAAAAGGAAACGCAGAGTTTAGCCCATTTAAATATGAACTTACTGACACAGCGTTGATCACATTAAGCACCGTTTTCCTGAATACGTTTTCATTTAATCGTTTTAGCAGTAAATGGGGATTTGACATTAGTAATCTTCGCAACAGCGGCAAAAATCTTTTGACTTATGGTTATGAAAGCCGTAAGGTAAATGACTGGACAATGAAATTGAGATGGAATCTTAGCCGCTCATTGACTCTTGACCTAAATGGAAAAAAGGGTTTTAATGCCTTGTACACACCAAGCTTTGCCAATCGTAATTATGAGCTGGATATTTCCAACATTGAACCACGTATCGTTTTTATCCAGGGAACAAAATTCAGGCTGGCAACAGGCTATAAATTTGATACAAAAAAGAATAATGCTTTATATGGCGGCGAAAAATCAACTTCTAATTCTATAAATATTGAAACAAAATACAATGTACTTCAGAATAGTTCTTTAACCGGCAAATTCACTTTCAGCAATATTGATTATAAATTCCCGACAAACACAACGGTGAGTTATATAATGCTTGATGGTTTATTACCCGGCAGCAATTACCTCTGGAGCATTGATCTTACAAAACGATTGCTCAATAATCTTGAATTGAATTTTGTGTATGAAGGCCGTAAGCCCGGCAGTGCAAGAACTGTGCATATTGGAAGGGCTTCGGTGAGGGCTCTGTTTTAGACCAGCCCCCTGTCCCCCGAAGGGGGAACTTAGATAGAACTCTTATTATAGTAAGGAGTTTGTTTATAACTGTAACAATAAAATAGTATCAAGACTTTGTCTCCCCTTCCCACCGGGAAGGGGCTTTAGCAGCATCTTCAATATAGATGAATAGTTTTTGGGGATGGGCCGTGCCGGTCGGGTTCTACACATTGAACCGAAAATGCATCACATCTCCATCTTTCACGATATACTCCTTTCCTTCAATTCTTAACTTACCAACTTCACGACAAGCAGCTTCAGATTCATATTTTATAAAATCATCATAGCTTATCACTTCAGCTTTTATAAATCCTTTTTCAAAATCTGTATGAATGACACCGGCAGCTTGGGGAGCTTTCCATCCTTCATGTATCGTCCATGCTCTTACTTCCTGCACACCGGCAGTGAAATATGTATATAACCCAAGCAATTTATAAGTGGCATGTATCAACCTGTCCAACGCAGGTTCCTTCATTCCATATTCTTCCATGAACAATTGCCTGTCTTCGATGTTTTCCATTTCCTGTATCTGTGATTCAATGGAATTATTCATGATGATCACTTCTGCACCTTCACCTTTCACAGCTTCTTTCAAAGCATCAGAAAATTTATTACCCGTATGCATTGATGGTTCATCAACATTGGCAACATATAGCACAGGCTTATCAGTGAGCAAGAATAAGTCAGCAACAGCAACTTTGTCTTCTTTGCTCAGTTTCAATTCACGAATGCTTTTTCCTTTTTCAAGATGTTCTTTGCAACGGATCAATACTTCCAGTTCAGTTTTCAGTTTAGGATCGACACGAGCCAGCTTTTCAGTTTTCTGGATCTTTCTTTCTATGCCATCAAGATCTTTTAACTGAAGTTCAGTATCAATAATTTCTTTGTCACTCACAGGATTTATTGCTCCTTCATCACGCAATACATTTTCATCTTCAAAACAACGTATCACATGAATGATGGCATCCACTTCACGAATGTTACCTAAAAATTTATTACCAAGTCCTTCGCCTTTACTTGCACCACGTACCAGGCCTGCAATGTCAACGATCTCTAATTGAGTCGGTACAATTTTATTTGGCTTCACCAATTCAGCCAATTTATACAATCGCGGATCAGGCACATCCACCAATCCAATATTCGGATCAATTGTACAAAAGCGATAATTACTTGCCTGCGCCTTGGCGCTATTACTTACTGCATTAAACAAAGTTGATTTTCCCACATTTGGCAATCCAACAATTCCAGCTTGTAAACCCATGATTCGATTTCAGATTTTAGATTTATCCACCGAAGCTTCAGCGACGGTGGATTGCAGATTTAAGATTATGTACCCAGCGGTTTATTTACTATTGGGCTTTTGTTGCGTCGCACTCTTATACTTCCTTATCGCTATTCAACAATTATCCGGCCTGCATTTTTTAAGGCGGCAAAGATAAGGCTCAACTGCTACCCGGCGAAATGTGAAAAGAGACATTTGGTTATTCACTAAAAATCATCAATCTTCAAGTTTTCAAGAAATCTGCAATCTAAAATCCCAAATCTAAAATCAACCTATGGCATTAAGCAGAATATGGTCGGCATTTGTCGTCATCGCCATTTTAGTTGCAACTATAAAATTCACTTTTCAGCCCGGCCAGCAAAAAATATTCAGCCAACTGGTAACCGGAAAAAATACAGATACTGTTACTGCACGTTTTGTTGATTCTGCAAATATTCCTGTAAGCGTTATTCGTCAGCTTCAATATGAGAAAACTGCTGTTTGGGAAAAAGAAAGAGTTATCAAAGAAGGTAAAACATACAAAGTATTCCGGCTGCTTCAATCAAATGGTATAATTGAAACATGTAAAGGGGCCGTTGAAATTTGTATTGGCCTTATCGGTATCATGGCTTTGTTTATGGGTTTTATGAGCATAGCGGAAAAAGCGGGTGGTATCCGGTTTTTATCAAGAATAATCGGTCCATTTTTTTCAAAGATATTTCCCGATATACCAAGGGGTCATCCATCAATGGGACATATGATGATGAACTTTTCAGCCAACCTGCTTGGACTTGATAATGCAGCAACACCATTTGGTATAAAAGCAATGGAAAGTTTACAGGAATTAAATCCCGATAAAAGCAGGGCAACAAATGCGCAGGTGATGTTCATGTGTCTTCATGCTGCAGGGTTGACATTAATTCCTGTTGCTATAATAGCAGCAAGAGGAGCTGTGAAACCACCCGCTGCAAATCCAACTGATATTTTTGTACCATGCATGATCGCAACATTCGTTGCTACAATGGCTGCCATGTTCATGGTTTCATTCAAACAAAAGATAAATATATTTCAACCTGTTATTCTTGCATGGGTTGGTGGTATATCTGCGATCATCGCGGCATTGGTCTGGTATCTTACTACTTTAAATACGGATCGTGTACAGGTTGTTTCAGGAATTATCGGTAATGGAATTTTGTTACTTATCCTTTTTTTAATTGTGATCGGTGGTATTTACAAAAAGATAAACATTTTTGATGCATTTATAGAAGGAGCGAAGGGAGGTTTTGAAACTGCTATTCGCATCATCCCATATTTGGTAGGATTACTTGTTGCTATTAGCTTACTTCGTAATAGCGGCACATTTGAAATTATCATTGATGGACTAAAAAATCTATTTGCTGCATTAGGCACAGATACAAGATTTGTTGATGGTTTGCCAACAGCACTGATAAAACCATTAAGCGGAAGCGGCGCAAGAGGTATGATGATCGATACAATGAGTGCTTATGGCGCTGATTCATTTGCAGGCAGGCTTGCCTGTGTTTTGCAAGGTTCTTCTGATACCACATTTTATGTGATCGCGGTTTATTTTGGCGCTATCTCTGTAAAAAATACAAGATACTCAGTTGGTATTATGTTACTGGCAGATCTTGTTGGCATTATTACTTCGATTCTTCTTGCATATATGTTCTTTGGATAAATAAAAAAACCGTCTCGCCTAAGGCGAGACGGCTCTTCCTTCTGATCAACTCTTATCTGTTTGTATAAAAAGTAATGCTTGGTGTTCTTCCTGTAACACCTGTTTTACCACGGGCATACAAAGTATATACACGTTGGGGGCCTGCACTAAAAGTATTAACCTGCGATACGACAGTATTTGTTCCTGCCGTTCTTAAATAAATAGTATCAGCAGTAGTAGGAATCGTCAGGATCTTATAGTCCTGCATTTCGCGGTAACCAACATTTGAAAATATTTTACCATGACGGGCAGTGATCACATCGTATCGGGTGGTTGTTTCTCCTGTAACATTTATAAATCGAACACCATATTGATCTCTTGGTGGTTCTGTAAATTTATCCTCAACCATATATGGAGTAGTATATGCATCAGCAATGAACATACTGTATTTTTTGCCAGGTTTGAACTCAACAGTAGAAGTAAAGACTTCATCACCCGCAATAGGAGCAAATGTGCCGGAAACGATCCTGTTCATTATGAACTTAATGGTATGTGCCCCCGGAGGTAAAAATGCATAAGCACCACTTGAAGGTGGATAGACACCTCCCCATATAAGTGTATTTGTATTTGCTGCTGTGTTCTGGGCACCGTTAATTTTATTACCATCCATTGTTATTCTAAAGCCTGTGCCACTAACAGTGCCGTTTGTTGCAGTTACAGCTGCGGCAGTACCATTTATTGTCAGCGGGGTATAAGCATGAATAAACTTAACCTGGGCTATTGCTTCAGGATTATCCAGGTAATATTTTTCAAGCACATCGATCTTGTCATTTGTTTCTTTCTTGCAGGAAAAAAACAAGACAGAGATCATTAGTAGTGTATATAACGTTGTCTGTATTTTTCTCATAAATAATTTTTTAAATGTTATGGTTTTGTGAACCAAAGGGGAACGGTATGATAGTCTAATGCAAGTGCCCCGATCTTTTGCAATTCTCCTACATTCCATAAATATTCTGAATTATAACGTGGCCTGACTCTTTGAACAAGTTTACCACCATTATCAGGATAAAGAGATCCAACAGGTACATACCCCACAAAAATGTTTGCATCATAATTATATTTTCTAAGGTCTACCCATATCTCTTCCATGCCATAGGGCCATAGTGAAACAAATTTTTGCAACATGATATGGCTTAATGTAAGTGCAGGTGGTGTTATAACAGGATCATTGATATAATTGCTTCTTGCTGCAGCAGTGATCGGATAATAACCTGTATAACCATTCCCCAGTAAAAGATCAAAGCTGCCATTGATACCATTGATATAGGCAGTTCTTGCCAAATTCATATTGCCTTTCTTATATGCAGCTTCTGCTTTTACAAATTGCAACCAGCCATAAGTAAGAATAGGAAATGCGGAAGCGTTTTTGAAAAATGTCCTTGCACCTGTATCAATTCCGCCACTGGGTGCTGCGGTAGCATTTTGCCCCCAAAAATTAAATGAGCTCGTACGGGTTCCCGTAGTTTGTCCAACATTTGCAGCAACTCCATTGAAGTTATTATTACTGTCTGCTCTGAACAAATAAGCTCTTCGTGGATCGATCGCTGTATCGGCTGCATTTAAATTATTGAAAAAAACAGTTCCGTTCATCAGGTCAACCAGGTATTTGCTTTGCCTGTATGTCGCCAGGTTGTTTCTTGTTGGTCCGAAAAAATTCAAAGCGTTGGTGCTGATCGGTGCAAGTGATGCATCAAATTTGATCATTGCGTCATCTGCAGCTGATCCAAAGGAAAGATCTGCATATTTAATAACGGAGTCTGCACTATATGTAGATTTATTAATATACCTGTGATACAGCAGGGCTTTTACGCCATATACAAATTTTTTCCAGCGATCAATATTACCTCCATAGAAAAATTTATCTCCTTTACTGGCAAATCCATCCGATGCAGTTGTCACCTGGTTAAAATAAAATAACGCAGAATCCGCACATACTTTTACCCAATTATAAACTTCTTCCTGCGTATTATATTTAAATGTCAGTTGCTCAGATTTGAATGCTTCATCTAAGATCACTTCTCCATGATAATCGGTTAACTGTAACCAACTGAACGCAAACAATGCCCATGCAGCGCCAGGATATTCCGGGCGACCTGAATTGCGTCCATCCTTCATTACATTTAACGAGTTGATCCCTGAATTCCAGTAATGGGTTCTCCATTTCTCACCACCGTTGTCACTTCCGGGATCATAGCCCATACGTTCCCATGTAATACCAGTGCCGGTTCTATGCCAGTAATCAATATAATTACCAAGAAACCTTGCATCAAAGAATAACCCCCTTGCCGTATTATTGATAATAGTTGGCAGTACGAGGTCAGGATCTACCTCCACAGGTTTGTTAGGATTGGGAAATGCTTCATCAAGATATTTCTTGCAGGATGTTCCCGCGATGAGCATCACACATGTCAGTATTACAAAAATTATTTTTATACTTTTCATATACAGTATTATTATTTTTTAGCGAATTGCAGTGATAGTCCAAAATTGATACCTCTTGGTATAGAAAGAGAACCGAAGTCTATACCAAATGAACCATTACCAAGTGTTGCTGCTGAGTTACCCGCTGCTGTAGGATCAACACCAGAATAATTAGTGATAAGGAAAAGATCGGTGCCCGTAAGGAATGCACTGGCTGATGAGAACCATTTGAGTTTCTGCAGTAAATTCTTGCCTGCATTGAAACGAAGTGTTACATCTCTTAATCTTACCCAATTCACATCTTTTTCCACGTAGTCAACTGCCAGTGTTCTTAAAGTATAAATTGAACTGTTATAATGCGGGATCACTGAAATGTTATTGGCAGTAGGTGTAGCTGTGTTTTGCAAGCCATCTGCCAACACACCTGGATAAATGCGGGGAACTTCACGATCTAGTGTTCTGAGGCTTGCACCGTTTGCTGTTGCCCATATTTCGTTTGCATTTAAAATATCACCTCCAGCTTTTATATCAAGCAAAAATGAAAGAGATAAATTTTTATAAGTAAATGTATTGCTGATGCCAAGCTGGAAATCAGGATTGCGGTCTGCAATTTTTCCGTAGTTAGGATCTACCTGAGGGAAACCGGTTGTTGGATCGATAAGGATCTGGCCTGTATTATTTCTTAAATAATTTGTACCGGTGATCTGTGTGATCGTGCCATTTCTTGTCAAACCGGCTCTGAAATTATTTAACCATGTATCTGAATTATAAAACTCAGGAATATTATCAGGGATACGTGTGATCCTGTTCGTCATCTTATTGAAATTGTAGTTCATTTTCCATGAGAACTTCTTTGTCTTGATCGGTGTAACTCCTAAACTAAGTTCATGCCCTTTATTTTCAGTGTCGCTGATATTACTTGTGTTTAATACGAAACCAGTACCATAACTTAAACGAACAAGGCGAACGATCTGATCAAGATTTTTTGTGTGATAGAAAGTGTATTCCAAACTAACACGGTTGTTAAAGAGACGCATTTCAGTTCCTATTTCATAGGTTTTTTGTCTTTCAGGAACGATCTTCGGATTTTGATTATAGAAATCATAAGACCATCCATAACCGTTTGTGGAAACCGCAGGTGCATTGGTGTACCAGCTTTGCGAACCATAAGGCGCAATGTCTTTTGCGGTTTCAGCCCTTGATGCACGGAGTTTCCAGAAGTCAAGCCATTTTGAATCCGGTGCAATTATGTCACTAACTATGACAGCCAAACTAACAGCAGGATAGAAGAATGATCGAGCCTGTACCGGAAGTGTAGATGTCCAGTCATTGCGGCCTGTACCTGTCAGGTAAACGATATCATTATAGTTAAAAACTACTTCGCCGAATACACCTTGCAATCTTTTCATGGTTAAAGTGTCGGCGCCAACTTCACGGCTCGTAATAACAGTAGTTGCCGCTGATAAGTTTTTAGTAGTTGAATCTTTCAATGTACGGCCAAGTCTTGCAAAAGTTTCTCTTTTCCAATCATCGTTTGCAACACCTGCTCTCCACGTTGTCTTAAATTTTCCGAAATTCTTTTTTACTGTGGCAATGAAAACACCATTGTAGCTATGGAATTTCTGAGTGTACTCTTCCACCTGTCCGCGGGTTGTTCTTGATTGATTTGATTCAGGATGATAATAACTAAGACCATATTGTTCATAAATATCAGCTCCTGCTCTTACCGTGAAATTTAACCAGTCAAACGGATCATAGTTTACAGTAAGATTAAAAATTCCACGATCAGTTTTATCGTATGATACATTTTTATTTACCTCAAAGAATGGATTGTCAACTTCGTTTGGCTGATTTCCTGATGCATCTGGGTCTAAGAAAAATTTGCGGGTGCCGTTTGGAAGAAGATAATCACTTGCCCTTTCAGTTTGGGGCCAAAGCATCAGGTTAAGTAAAAACGAACCTGCGCCGGTTGCAGAACCAAAACCCCTGAGTGTTTTATCATTTCTTGTTTTTGAATAGGCACCGGTAAAATTAACGTCAAGGTTTTTTAATACTTTTTGGTTTAAAGTCAATCTTGTTTGCAGTTGCTCAAGACCCGTATTAGCAATAGTTCCGGTTTCATCTCTCCATGTTGTATTAAAGCGGAAAGCTGTATTATTTTTCCCTCCTTCTAATGTTATATTATGTTTCTGCTGAAATCCATCCTGGAAAAACTCATCTATGTTATCGTAGAATTTTGTTCCGATAGGATAGCGGGGCCCAAACAAAAGCCTTGTGTTTGTTTCCACACCATCCACACCAGGTCCATATACTTTTTGAATATGTGGGAAACGATAAACATGTGTTGTTCTGAAATTGTTATCGTAAGAAACTTTCAGCTTACCCTTTCTTGCTTTTTTAGTTGTAATGATGATGGCACCGCTTCCTGCTTCAATACCATATAATGCAGTTGCTTCAGGTCCTTTCAGGATATTGATAGACTCAATATCATCAGGGTTGATATCTGCAGCACGGTTTGTGTAGTCGTTACTGCGGTTATCACCATTTGAAGCAAGCTGATGCTGGTCAACAGTATTGTTGCTTATCGGCAATCCATCAACAACAATCAAAGGTGAGTTACTACCTGAAAGTGAGTTGAAGCCTCTCAACACAATGTTTGAAGAAGCACCGGGTGCGCCACTGGTTTGTACAAGTGTTGCACCAGCCACACGGCCTTGTATGGAGTTAAAAAAGTTTTCACGTTGAGTTTGGGCTACATCATCGCCTTTTAATTCCTGCGATGAAAACCCTAATCCACGTTTTTCCTTTTTAATACCAAGCGATGTGACAACCACTTCGCTGAGTTGTCTTTCATTCACCGGCATTTTAACCGGTATTTCTGTACCATCGCCAATGGTAACGGTGAATTTTAAATGACCTACGGAAGTAATTTCCAACACATCGCCTTTTGAGGCTTTAATAGTAAAGCGGCCGGCAGATGTTGTTGTTGTATTCTTTTTGGTGTTCCGGTTTGTTACCGTAGCATTTGCTATTGGTTCGCCATCTTTTTCTGACAATACAGTTCCGGAAACTGTTCGCTCCTGTGCCACGGAGCTAAGACATAAAATAAAAAGTGGCACGATTAGCGTTAATCGTCTAATTAGTTGCATAAGCAGAAGTTTGTGAAAATGAAGTTAAGAAAAAAAGTGAATTGCAAACTTATAATTCCCGGTATTTCCCGCACGGAAAACCGCAATTCTGGCAATGACAAAAATAAACCCGGAAAAGCTGCAAGCCTCCGGGTTACTCAATAATAATTTATGTGTTCTACTTCGAATTATGTGTTCTACTCCGAAACTGTTTGAGCTTGTGGTTTTCCAAAAGTAAATCTGATAGTAAATCCGACTGCTGCAGGTTCAAAGTTGATGTTGTCAATAATATTTAATTCGGGTTTCCAGTCCAGAGAAAGATTCAAAGGAAGGTTGGAAAATTTATAGTCAAGACCAATAATACCTTGTGCACCCATCAAAGCCCGGTCAGTATGTGTTTTATCAGAATCAAAACCAAGATAGGCGCCGGCGCCATAAAACCATTTTAAACCTTCAGTTGAAGGCATATCATTATGTATTTCCAGTAATGCACCGATGGCAGCTCTTTTATCAAAAGTAAAAAGCCCTTCTATGGCAAGTTTGGGATTCATAAAATGTTTAAAGCTTACTGAATTGTTTACTGCGGGTCCTTCGCTGCTAAGACGTATGCCAAGAGCGGTTTTATAATCCTGTGCATTTAATTGTGTGGCAGAAATTAGAATTGCTGCCGCAAAAAATAGAAGTGATTTCTTCATGGCGGAATGTTTTCATTAGGTTTAACGAAAAGGATGCCAGATAAGTTTAAAGGAAATGCAAAAGTTTAGATGATAGATAATAACTAACAGATAATAGTTTAAAAGACTAAAAGGCTGAAGAACTATTATCTGTAATCTATTCACTATTATCTATTCGAATAGCTCATATCTCGTCTTTGGTCTCTCCGCATCCCGCCATTTAAAATTTTGAAGACGCATTTCCTGGGGAGATTTTTGTTTCATTGGCCAGATGGTTCCTTTAACGGCAGTGCGAAATACAACCCGCTGAAGTTCCTGCTCTTTGAAATAAATATCCATCAGCTCGGCGGTGGATTGATTAATGCCTGTAAATGCGCTGTCTTCGTCCTGTATATAATATATACATTCAGCCGAGCCCCTTGCCCGGACAGAATCAATATTGCCATCAATAAACCAGGCATCCATCCGGGTTGACTTTACCTGGTTAAATATTTCAGGTTTTATAATGCTTGCAATAAAACTGTTTTTAAACACCTGCATCTTGTCTGCTTTTTTATTTTTTGTATAAAGCAGGATCGTATCACCTGTTATTTGGTTTTCCTTTGACCAAACAACAGGTTCGTCATATAAACGGAAAACAGAATCTCTGAATGAGTAAAACATACTGTCGCAAACGGCCTGCAGTGAATCGCTGAAGATCCTTACGTTCCGAAAAGCTTCAAAATATCGATCGGTGCTGTCTTTAGTTTTTACGTCAATAACTTTTACCCCTTTTATTGTATCCTTTTTAATAACTGAATCTTTTGTTCCGTATAAGGTTGAAAGCTTTGCGGAGAATAATGTATCAGCTGCAATAAAAATTGAATCATTCTCCTGTTCTATGATCATTAATGGTTTTGCAAATGCAAGAAATGATTCATTTTTTTTATCATAAAAAATTGTATCAGCGATCACAGTTCTTTTGCCTGCTGTATCAACAATTATTCCTTTGTCAAAAATTTGTGTAATGCCGGTGCTGTCATTACTTCTGATTGTTCCACCAGTTATCCGGATGTCTTTATCAGTTATTACAGGCCGTTGGCCAAATTCAGCCTTGCCTGTTCTTTTATCATAATAACCTTCTCTTGTGTTGATCGTTCGGCCCGTGCTGTCTTTAATAAATGTTTCGGCGATAAATCTTACCGTTTCTGTTCCTGTATTATATAATAATGAGTCAGATTCCAGGTCGTAAACAGGGTCCTTTAGTCTGACCTTCTTTTTAAAATAAACATCCTTGAGGTCAGCATAATAAAATCCTTCTTCACTTGTTAAAACGGTTTCTTTATTTACAACCTTGCCGCCATTTCTGTAAATACCAACTTTTGTATTCATGTCGTACTCCAGTGTCGGCGTAGTTAATGTGCCTTTACCGTCAGTTAGTTTTACATTGCCGTCTAAGTATGCAATTTTTTTATCAGTTAAATAACGAAGATGATCGGAATATACATTCGTAGTGTCTGAATCATTGATATGAACGTTTCCAAAAGCTTCAAAGAGATTGAGTCTTTTAGTGATCACACAACTGTCACATTCAAATATTGAATTGCCTTGTCTTAATCTGACATTGCCGGCAAGTATCTGTACTTCTGTTACAGAATCAATTTTCCGGTATTCTAATTTTCTAACACCCGGAAGAATTTCAACTGTACGAACAGTATCTGATGGGGTAAATGTTTTTGTTGTTGGCAGATCCTGGCAAAGAATGAATAGGGGGCTTGTAAGCAGCCACAAGATGAAGAGAGAGCAGAAAAATTTCTTCGGGATCATTTTTGATTGCCTTGCGGAATAGAATCTTTTTTCGCAGGCGAAGTTAAAGGTCCGGTTTTATCTTTTCTGTTAAATATCAAATTCCCGGTGTAACGTTTTGGATTAACACGAATGTCATCAAAGAGTATTTCAAGACCGAGGAACAGATCATTCATCTTGTCATACAGTTGCCGGTCTTTCATCAGCAAGCCGAGTGTGCCTTCATTAGTATTAAGTTTACCCAACACAGCTTTAAATTCATTGATCGATGCCTGCAATGAATCGATAGTGGGTTGTACCTCCAGCGAAGAAAACTTATTTGCGGCACTTTTAATACTACTGATGGTAGCAGTAATGCTGTCATTGTTCCTTTTAAGATTGCTGGTAATTGAATTTGCATTGTTAAGTGTAGATGACAGGGCGCCACTTTCTGCATTCAAAAGTTTATTCAGATTGCCCGTAGTTTCTTTCAGATTACGGATGATCTCACTGATGTTTCCTTTTGTGTCTTTTTCAAACAAGTTATTGAGCCCGCTTAAAACCATTTTTAATGAATCAATTGCATCTCTCACTCTTGTTAATGTGGGGCTGATCTGCGCTTTCACATCTCCAAGAAAAGAAGTAGCGAGGTCCGTAACCAATGTATCTCCATCCTTTAAATACTCAGTTGATTTTCCCTGAGCTATGTTCAGATAAGTAGTGCCGAGTAATTCAGATTCTATAGTTGCTTTTGAATCTTTCGGAATGTTTACATCACGTTTCATTGTAATGGTAACAATGACACCGCTGAGGTTTTTGTCGATCTCTGTATAATCATAAATGGCGCCAACGGGCAGGCCTTTCATTTTTACATCATTCGATTTTCTCAGGCTTCCGAGGTCAGAGAAAACGGCATACAGATGTTTTTCTTTGCTGAAAACATTTTTGCCCTTCAAAAAATTAAAACCCACAATAAGTAATACGAGGGCTACAATGGTCAAAATCCCGACTTTGGTTTCATTGCTGATCTTCATGAATAGTTGTTTTCACTGCGAGTTTACAGAGTGCCAAATTAATAAAATAATTCAAGCTATTTAAAACTAAATAGCTTGATATAAAGTGAATTCAGTAACCGGGTGAATTATTTGCTGCGCGGCTTGACCACATCTTTCCTGTTCAGGTATGCCGGGTCTGCCTTTACACTTTTAGTGTCAGAATTATTATTATTGCTGCCATTGCTTGCCGGTGCCTTTTCTTTTGCAGTAATATAATTAGCTAAAGCATCACTGATGTTTTGCACAATTTCTTCCTGGCCTTTATCGCTATTAAGGTATTCTTCTTCTTCTTTATCACTGATAAAACCTGTTTCTACAAGTACACTTGGCATCCCGGTGGCATGCAATACCCAAATACCAACATCATTTCTTTGCTTAACGCCACGGCTTACCCTGCCTTCTTTTACAAATTCTGATTCGATCAGTGTTGCAAAATGAAGTGAGTTCTCAAAATATTTTTTTGCATATAATAATTGGAAAGCCTTCATCACGGGATCATCAATATCGGGCATGACCAGCGTCGAATCTACTTCGCCAAATTCATCGTCTGGTTTTATCATATCTGTTTTATGAGAGTTTTCATCTGCCGCCCAGATATATGTTTCGGTGCCTTTTGCAGGGTTAGGGGTGTAATAAGTTCTGTAAGCCTGCACTCTCCTTCTTTTCTTTCCTTTGCCGACATATCTGTAACCGTTAGGAACTCTGTGTGCAAGTTTTCTGGCAGAGTTCACATGTATTGCAATAAAAAGATCGCCACCAGATTGATTGGCAAATTCGGCACGATAACGAAGCCCCTGGTTCTTATCGGGCTTGTTACCCGGAATGATATCTGTTGTTCTGGTATAAAGAATTTTTATACCGGGAAATCTTTCTTGAATAGCTTTTCCAAGCTTTAATCCTACTTCAAGGCATATCTTGGCTTCAGTCGAAATAAGGCCTTTTGCCCCCTGGTCTTTACCGCCGTGACCCGGATCGATAATGATAGTTTCCACTCCTTTTCGCTGAACAGGAGCTTTTTTAAATGCAAATGGGAATGGCAAAACTGCAATACAAAGGAGCATGCTTAAGAAACGCCTGGACATGGTGGATATTAATTTTAACGGATTAGTTCTCAATCTTCACAAATCCTTTAAGTCTGAATGATTTATTTTTGTTTTTCCAACGCTATGATGCGACTGCACAAATTTAGACCAAAATACCTTTTAGCCGGCCTGCTGACTATAATCTTCTTTACACAAACGTGGAAAAGTGCAGCTAATTATAGCGATCGGGGAATTTTTTGCATCGCATTAACACCTCAGCAAGATACAGTTCCGCAAAAGAACAAAGATAGCCTTGCGAAACGGCTACCAACAAACGCTGCTGATACATTAAAAAGGGATTCATTGCTTAAGGCAAATGCTTTGCGTGATACAATGATCAATATAATTGACACATTTGATCTAAAGATATCAAAAGACTCTTTGGATGCGCCGGTGGAATATGAGGCAGAAGACTCAGCAGTTGTTTTGGTAAAGGATAAGAAGGTTGTTCTTTATGGCAAAGCAAAAACGAGTTATAAAGATATCCTGTTAACGGCTCCGGAAATGGAGCTTGATCAGCAAACACAAATACTTACGGCAGTAAATAAGGTTGATAGTACAGGAAATCTAATCGACAGGGCGCATTTTACCCAGGGAGAAACTAAATTTCAAAGCGATACGATCAGGTATAATTTTAAAACCCAGAAAGGTTTAACAAAGAACACTCATACATTGATGGACGAGGTACACCTGATGGGGGAGGATGTAAAAAGGATTGGTAATGTTATTTATTCACGAAAGGGTGTGATCACTACCTGCAATTTTGATGATCCGCATTTCGGATTTCGATATGAAAAGATAAAACTGGTAACTAATAAAGTTGCTATTACCGGGCCCATTCATCCGGAGTTTGAAGGTGTGCCGATACCTATTTATTTACCATTTGGTTTTTTTCCGATGAAAAGTGCCAAAAGACATTCTGGTATTCTTGCTCCAACTTTTACAGCTAATGAAGATTTTGGTTTGGGGCTTGAAGGATTAGGTTATTATAAAGTATTAAATGAATATTTCGATGTTACTGTTCGCACCAATCTTTATTCTTATGGTGGTTGGACAGCAAACATTATTCCCACTTATCGAAAAAGATACCGTTACCAGGGGCAAATGAGTTTTAGTATTCAAAATACCAAATACAATTTTAAAGGCGATCCTGATTATATAAAGAACAAGAGTTTTAGTATAATGTGGAGTCATTCTTCCGATAGCCGTGCAAGACCGGGAACTACTTTTTCTGCAAATGTAAACGCAGGCTCTACAAGTTATAATAAATATATTCCCAATAACCCGATGCGGAATTTTCAAAACCAACTCGGTTCTTCTATTACATATTCAAAAACTTTTAAAGGTTCAAATCTTACCATTAGCGCCAATCATAATCAGAACAACCAGCTTCATCTGATCAGTCTTAACCTGCCGGATATTGCTTATACCGTTAATACTGTTTATCCATTTCAATCAGAGAACTCGGTCGGTAATGGAAAATGGTATGAAAAACTTGGTGTTTCATATAATGGAAATGTAAGAAGCCAGGTTTCATTTTATGACACAGCATTTCAATTCAAACGGCTTATTGATACTTTGCAATGGGGCGGACAGCATAATTTCCCAATCACACTTTCATTACCTCCAATTCTTGGTGGTAAATTCATAGTGTCGCCTAATTTGTCTTATGAAAATAAATGGATAGCACAAAAGTTCAGAAGAAGCTGGAATGCTGCATTGGATAAAGTTGATACAAGCATTACAAAAGGATTTTATGTGGATCATAAAGCATCTTTTGGAATTGGTATCAATACAGCCTTGTATGGCACTTTTGATTTCAAAGGGGCAAGCAAAACTGCAATAAGACATGTGATCCGTCCTACTATGAGTATTAATTACTCTCCTTCTTTTTCAAAACAACATTTTTACGAAACACAAACTGATACAACAGGAAGGAAAATCAGGTTCTCAGAATTTGAGGGAAGCATGTATGGGTTTTATGGCGACCAGGATTTTGGAGGTTTAAGTTTTGGAGTTGACAATAATCTTGAGATGAGGCGTAAGCCAAAAAAAGATACAACGTTAGAATGGAAGAAGATCCGCCTGCTTGATGGTTTTGGATTTAATGGAGGGTATAATTTTATTGCAGACTCTTTTAAACTCAGCAATATTAGTTTTTACCTGCGCAGTACATTGTTTGAAAAAATAAGTATCACCGCAAGCACAAACCTGAACCCTTACCAGGTTGACTCAAACGGATTTGCTGTAAATAAATATGCATGGGATGGTGGTAAATTCAAGTTAGGAAGATTTACTTCAGGCAACCTTTCTATGTCAACTACTTTTCAAAGCAAACCAAGAGATGAGAAAAAAGCACAGGAACGAAAACAGAAAGAACAACAATTGTTAAATGATCCGCTGCTTGGTACTGATGCACAAAGCCAGTTGGATTATATACGACGTAATCCTGCAGACTTTGTTGATTTTAATATTCCCTGGAGCTTGAATCTCGGGCTTAGTGTTTTCTTCAATGAAAAGCTAAAAGCAGATTATAGTGGATTTGAAAAAGAATTCAGCAGCAATCTGACATTCAGCGGGAGTTTCTCATTAACACCAAAATGGAATTTTTCTGTAAATGGGTATTATGACTTTGATACAAAGAACCTGCAAACATTTACCATGAGCATTTCAAGAGAAATGCATTGCTGGCAAATGTCTATCAATGTAACGCCGGTGGGACCATTCCGTTATTTTAATATTACAATTAATCCAAAATCCGGATTGTTGCAGGATCTGAAAATTAACCGCACAAGATATTTTTACCAGGATTAATGAAGATGCTTTGTGTAATGATCTTTCATGATCTGAAACACTTTTTCTTTCAAGACCGCATACGAATCATTTTTATTTACCTCCACAGCCGGCAAAAAATGTATCTCTAATTTTTGTGGCCAGAAATAAAATGGCTTGCCCATCGGTAAAACTTTTTTTGTGTTCAGCATGATAGCGGGAATAATATCATGACCGGTTTCTGTTGCCAATCTGAATGCGCCATCATGAAATTTTTTCAATGGTTCGGTTGTTCTGTTTCTTGTGCCTTCCGGATAAATGCTCATGTGCATTCCTTTTTCAAGCACGGCTTTCATTTTTTCAAAACTTAGTCTTCGGCTTGCATCGCTTTTTCTGTCAACAAGCACGGAACCTTTCATATAAAAAAAACCAAACAAGGGAATTTTTGCAAAACTGCTTTTAGCAATTGTTTTATTAGGGCCAGGAATATAAGGACAGGAAAGCGGCACATCCATCAAAGAATTATGATTGCAGGTAACGATATATGTTTTGCCTCGAATAAAATTTTGCTGGCCTGATACTTTTAACGGGCAACCAACCAATGTTAGCCACACATTCATCCAAAGTCTTGCGATCTTTATAAAAATATGCTGGCCTTTTGGTCCTGGAATAAGCCAGGTGATCATTGATGGAATAAAAATAATAAGGAATGTTATCAAAAAAGTAATAAGAGCCCATAAGGCAAACACTCGTCCTGATATTTCTTTTACAATTTTCATTCTGAGTATTGGAATGAAGTGATGTTTTTAAAGATGGAATTTTTTACCTGCGGCCATTCATTTTTTAATATGCTGAAGAAAATCGAATCTCTTCTGCGAGCTAATGGCATTTGCATGTGGCTGCGCAAAACGCCTTCTTCTTTTGCGCCAATTTTTCTAAGGCCTTGTTTTGCTCTTTCATTCAGGTTATCAGTTTTTATTTCCACTCTTTCCCAATCAAGGACATCAAATGCATAACTAAGCATAGAAAATTTTGCATGAAAATTTATTCCTGTTCCCTGGTATTGTTTACCAAGCCAGCTCCAGCCAATTTCTATTCTTTTATCATAATAAGAAATGCTGCCGAGGCTTGTGCTGCCGCAAATATTGCCAGTTGCTTTTTCAATAATTGTAAAAGGAATTCTTTTTCCTTCTTCTCTTTCTTTTAATCCAAGCTCCACCCATTTCTGCATTTCAACCGGATCATTTAATAGAAAAGTAAAATATTTCCACAATGAGTCATCATTTGCTATTTGGGAAAAAGATGCAATATCCAAATGCTGCAAAGGACGAAGCAATACTTTTTCTGTTTCTAATTTTAATTCAGGAGAAATTATCATGTTAGCAAAGTAAAAAGTAAAAATTCAAAAGTAATAACTAAGAGTTAGGATAGTCGCATTATTTTTTTGATTTTTTAATTTTTACTTTTGAATTTGTCTTACAGCCTCCAATCAATAGGATCAATTCCATTTTTCATAAGGTATTCATTCGCTTTTGAAAAATGTTTACAGCCAAAAAAACCGGCATGAGCAGATAATGGGGAAGGATGTGCAGCCCTTAGTATTAAATGTTTGCTTTCATCAATTAAAATTCTTTTTTCCTGGGCAAACTTTCCCCACAATAAAAACACTACATGTTTTTTTTCATCTGAAATTTTCCTGATCACCATATCTGTAAATTCAGCCCAGCCGATCTTTGAATGACTCATTGGCTCCCCGGCACGAACGGTTAGGGATGCATTTAATAAAAACACACCTTGCTCAGCCCAATGAGTAAGATTACCATGATTTGGAATTGGCACGCCAATATCATCATGCAATTCTTTAAAAATATTTATTAAAGAAGGTGGTGGCGGCACACCGTTTTGAACAGAAAAGCAGAGACCATGAGCCTGGCCGGGTCCGTGATAAGGATCTTGTCCTAAGATCACCACTTTTACCTTATCGATAGGAGTTGTATCAAATGCATTGAAAATTTTTGATCCGGGCGGGTAAATGATTTTGTTCTGAGTTTTTTCAGTCTTTAAATGGAGAGCAATTTGCTGGAAATAAGGTTTATTGAACTCGGGCTTCAGGATTTCCTTCCAATGTGGTTCTATTTTTACATCCATCAGTGATTTGCTTTGGGACACAAACATAAAAAACTTATTTTTGCCGCCATTCTAAAAAAGGGTCCGGTAGCTCAGTTGAATAGAGCATCCCGATTCTAATCGGGAAGGTCATTTGGTTGAATTACAGTTTACAAATTAAAGTTCTTATTTATTGGTCCGGTAGCTCAGTTGAATAGAGCAATTGCCTTCTAAGCAATAGGTCATTGGTTTGAATCCAATCCGGATCACAAAAGCGTCCCATATATCGGGACGCTTTTTACTTTATATTCATTTACTTTGAGCCAGAAATACCTGCTATGCCGGAAATATTTAATTACGGAATTGATAAACTAAGTGTTGGAAATGCAATTGCTCTCGCAAATAGAAAGCTAAAAGGCGTTATAAATGCTGAGGCATCTAAAAAGATCGGGATATCTCATGATCATGTAAAACAAATTGTAGAAAACAATAAAACTGTTTATGGTATCAATACAGGCTTCGGGATCTTGGCTAACACGAAGATCTCGGAAGAAGATACTGCAACACTTCAGTACAAAATTTTACAGAGTCATAGTGTAGGAGTGGGAGACCCGATACCTGTTGAAGTAGCTAAACTAATGCTGATAACAAAAGTGCATGCTTTGGCACAAGGATTTAGTGGAGTTCAATTATCAACTCTCGAAAGGATTCTCTGGCATATTGAAAATAATGTGATACCGGTTGTGCCGGAGAAAGGTAGTGTAGGAGCAAGCGGTGATCTGGCGCCATTATCACATTTGTTTTTGCCATTGATAGGTTTGGGCGAATGTTATTATAAAGGCGAAAGAAAAAACACTGCTGAAATTTTCCAGAAAGAAAAGATCAAATCCGTTTCTCTTGGACCAAAAGAAGGGTTGGCATTAATAAACGGCACACAATTTATTTTATCCTTCGCAGTAAAAGCTGTGCAACGAATGCATAATTGTTTGGAGGCTGCAGATATAATTGGTGCGATGAGTCTCGAAGCATTGACCGGCACCCAAGCTCCTTTTGATGATCGATTGCATGATCTGCGTCCTTTTAAAGGAAATAAGTTAGTAGCTCAGCGATTAAGATTATTACTGAAGGATTCTGCCATTATGCAAAGTCATGTGGATTGCGGAAGAGTGCAGGATCCTTATTCACTTCGTTGCATGCCGCAGGTACATGGTGCAAGCCGAAATGCATGGCTTCATTTAAAAGAATTAACGGAGATAGAATTAAATGCGGTTACCGATAATCCGATTATTTTTAACGCCGATGATACAATAAGCGGTGGCAATTTTCATGGACAACCGCTGGCATTACCGCTTGATTATGCTTGTTTCGCTGCATCTGAATTAGGAAATATTTCTGATCGCCGTTGTTACTTATTATTAGAAGGTAAATGGGGCCTACCAATGTTATTAATGAAGGACGTTGGTTTGAACAGTGGGTTTATGATCCCTCAATACACAACTGCTGCATTAGTTACAGAAAATAAAACATTATGCTTTCCTGCAAGTGCTGATAGCATTCCCACTTCACTCGGTCAGGAAGATCATGTAAGTATGGGCAGCATCAGTGGAAGAAAACTTAACCGTGTTCTGGATAATCTTGAATTTATACTAGCTATTGAATTACTCTCTGCATGTCAAGCCATAGAATTCCGTTCTCCATTAAAAAGCTCTGAGTTGTTAGAGTTTGCTCATGATCATGTTCGTGAGTATGTAAGCTTCGCTTCTGAAGACCGGATCTTTGCTGATGACATCAACAAGATCGCCGGCATCATCAAAGGTTTTTCTTTTGTTGAAAAAGTAAATGAGTTTGCAAGAACCAAAGGGATTGAATTGAATACAGGATTTGAAAGTATGTAAAAAATAAACCGGTTCACTTTTTACGCAAACCGGTTTCAAACAAAATAAGTTCTGCAATTCTATTTCTTCAGGCGCTGATATATTTCTATATTCTTGGTGCCATCAGTATTATTGATCGTTTGCTTAAATTCATCTGCTCCGTTCAGTTCAACGTCAACTTCAAAATCATGACCTGTTACAAGTGAATAAGTGGAAGCGATCATGGATTCTTTTACTTTATTTCCGTTCATTTCAAATTTACCCCAGCCAATTCCTGTATGATTTTTATTCAATGAATCTGTCCATGAGTTGCCCCAGGCGCAATATCCGGCATAGTATGTTTTGTATTGAATCTGGTTGTTCGCAGTAGTGTCCTTTCCTTTAACTGTGTAAGCTTTTATCAGTTTCCAGGCGCCGTCTAATGAAGTCTTTGTTGCTGTTCCCGCAGTTTCATATTCTTCAGTAAGTTTTACTTTATTTTCACCGGTTCCGATCTCAGGAATAACCTGTTTGTATCCCTTTGCAGTTTTTTCAATGACTAAAGTATAATGTCTTGCTGTATCATCCCTGGTACTGTCTCCTGCAGAGAAAATAACCGTTTCCATGACGGTATCTTTACCTGCCGTATATGTACCGATGCCAAAAGAACTGACAGAATCAGGGGAGTTGACATTAGCATACATGATAAAATCATCTGTAAAGATCTTCAACTGCTTAAGAGAAGTTATGGTAGTATCTGTTTTTTCATTTTTCCATGATTGAGATACCATTTTGTAAGCTCCTGTCATTGATAAACCAGCTTCTTTTTCCGTGCTGGTGCACCCAATAGCAAATAACAATGCAAATGCGAATACAAGTTTCATTTTGTTTTAATTTATAGTTGGTAATTAGTTACAAAATAATTTGGAAAAGGCTAATGGAAAGCTCCAGGAAGGGGTGTAAAGGTCTTTTATCGGAAGGCCAAATTAGGGGAATAAATTCAGAACTGCATTTAAAGTTTAAATGGCTCCAGTTTTATTGCTGATTCCAGCGCCAAATTAATCATGGGCAACAAAGCAGTCTCTCTTTCATCCGCAGATATTTTTTCATGTGTGGGAATAATATCTGAAACAGTAAGAATAGTAGCAGCAGATTTTTTCAAATAACGTGCATTGGCAAACAATGCAAAGGCTTCCATCTCTGCCGCCAGGCATTTATATTTTTTGACGATCGCTGGCTTCCCTTTTTCTAACCGATAAAAAACATCACCTGAGTGAATGGATCCTTTTTTTATTTCAAGACCTAGTTCAGCAGCTGTTTCATTAATTATATCAAATGCATCACCCTGATGCTTGAAGCAGTCTTTTTTATAACCATAAGCACATTCGGCATAAGTTGATTCGCTGCAGGCTGTTTCTGCATTTATCAGGTCAAACAGTTTCATTTTTTTTGTATAAGCGCCGCATGTGCCGATGCGTATGATACAATCTGCATCATACTCGGTAAATAATTCGTAAGAATAAATGCCAATGCTCGGGCAACCCATTCCACTGGCGCCAACTGTTAATGGTTTGTCTTTATATGTGCCGGTGAAAAAATAAATATTGCGGGTACTGCTTACCAGTTTCACATCCTGTAAAAAATTATCGGCAATATATTTTGCCCGTAGTGGATCGCCGGCAAGTAAAACGATCCTTTCTATTTCTCCGGGCTTAGCGCTGATGTGAATACTCATTTTTAAACTCTTTTATTGAAGATATTTATTTTGTCAGAGATTAACGATTTTTGCATTAATTATGAGTCATGAATGCTGAATGATGAATTAAACAAGACGGACATTCATAACTTATTATTCAAAATTCATAATTCTAAGCTTATGTCAACACTTACTCAAACACGATACGATGCCGTCAAATACAAAACTCCCACAGGAACAAAACTGAATTGTAAAGGCTGGATACAGGAAGCTGCGCTAAGAATGTTATTAAACAATCTTGATCCTGAAGTAGCAGAAAGACCTGATGATCTTATCGTTTACGGTGGCAGAGGAAAAGCAGCAAGAAATTTTGAAGCCCTCGATAATATCATCAAAGCATTAAAAGTGCTTGAAAATGATGAATCATTGCTTATTCAATCCGGTAAGCCAGTTGGTATTCTCAAAACACATAAAGATGCTCCAAGAGTTCTAATAAGCAACTCCCAACTCGTACCTAATTGGGCAAACTGGAAACATTTTGATGAGCTTGAACAAAAAGGATTAATGATGTATGGGCAAATGACAGCAGGCAGCTGGATATACATCGGCTCTCAGGGAATTGTACAAGGAACTTACGAAACTTATGCAGCCATAGCGAATAAACATTTCAACGGAACATTAAAAGGAACACTCAACGTAACTGCCGGTCTCGGTGGGATGGGCGGCGCACAACCATTGGCAATCACGATGAATGAAGGAGTTGCTTTAATTGCGGAGGTGGAAGAATGGAGGATCAATAAAAGACTCGAAACAAAATATCTTGATGAAAAATATACTGATATTGACCAGGCGATCGATGCGGCATTAAAATATAAAGCCGAAGGAAAGGGAATAAGCATAGGTGTGTTATGTAATGCAGTTCATCTTTTGCAAAGACTGATCGGAAGAAATATTATTCCGGATACACTCAGTGATCAAACCAGTGCACATGATCCATTGATCGGCTATATTCCACATACACTCAACAATGAGCAGGCAAATGTTTTAAGAGATAAAAATCCTGAAGAGTATTTGAAGTTGAGTTATGAAAGTATGTACCTGCATGTAAAGTTGATGATAGAGCTGATGAATAAAGGTGCTATCACTTTTGACTACGGCAACAATATCCGTGCAAGAGCAGATGAATATCAAAAAAATCACGACTCACGACTCTCGATTATCGACTGTTTTGCCTTTCCTGGTTTTGTTCCCGCTTACATCCGTCCGCTATTTTGCGAAGGAAAAGGTCCTTTCCGCTGGGCAGCGTTAAGCGGCGACCCTAATGATATTGCCGTTACAGATGAGCTGATAAAAAATTTATTTCCCCAAAACAAATCATTGATGCGCTGGTTAAAACTTGCAAAAGAAAAGATTGCTTTCCAGGGATTGCCAGCAAGAATATGTTGGTTAGGCCAAGGAGAAAGGGAAAAAGCCGGGCTTGCATTTAATGAATTGGTAAGGACAGGAAAAGTAAAAGCGCCGATAGTGATCGGTAGAGATCATTTAGATACAGGAAGTGTTGCATCTCCGAACAGGGAAACTGAAAGTATGCTTGATGGCAGCGATGCTGTTGCCGACTGGCCGGTATTAAATGCATTGGTAAATACGGCAGGTGGCGCAAGCTGGGTTTCATTGCATCATGGTGGCGGTGTTGGCATGGGTTATAGCATACATGCCGGCATGGTGATCGTTGCAGATGGTACTGATGATGCTGAAGCAAGATTAAAAAGAGTTTTAAGAAACGATCCCGGAATGGGAGTGATAAGACATGCTGATGCGGGATATGAATTAGCAAAAGATACTGCAAGTAAGAACGGACTTGATCTTGAGAAACGTTTGTCATCCTGAGCAAAGCGAAGGATAGCGAAAGAGACGGCAAGTAAGAACGACCTTGATCTTGCAAAACGTTTGTAATCTTGCCTGTCCCGGTTATTCGGGAAGCGATGGATGGCAAAAGAGACTGCGAAGAAAAAGAGCTGACATCAATGAATAACTTTTGTTAGTCTCCTCCGGTGTTTGGGGAGGGGGTAAATACCTAATTTTAATCTCAAATAAAATTTATTATGAGAAAGCTGCTTGTTTACATCGCCGTGGTTTTTTTTATAATTATAGATTTAAATAGCGCTGCACATGCACAACAACAATATAAGTTGCGGCAATCCACTGCTGTAATGGGTATGAAATCCGAAACCACTGTATATGTAAAAGCCATGCGCAAAAGAACCGAAGGTGGGGGAATGATGGGAATGGGGAGCAGCCTTGTCACCATTGAGCAGTGCGACTTACAGCGAACCGTAAAATTGAACGATAAGAAAAAATTGTATTTCATTGAACCCTTTACACAGGGCAATGAAGAAGTGATAGATGAAGATGCATCAAAGGCAAAAGTTGTTCCGGCCAAACAAAACAGTGCAAATGCCAAACCGCAAAAAGGTGGCGTTATTACTCAGTGGTACAGCATCAGGGACACCAACGAACGAAAAGAAATGTTTGGTTTTACCGCACGGCATGTCTGGACATCACGTAAAATGAAACCCTCTCCTGATGCATGTATGATGAAAGACAGCATGCTGATGAAAACAGATGGTTGGTATATTGATCTGCCACAGTTCAACTGCCCGGTAAATTACCGCCCGGTCCGGCCTCCCCGTATGCAAAATGAAAAAGAGCAGCCTCAATGCATGGACAAGTTTGTCACTCATCGCAGTGGTAAAGGGAAACTTGGTTTCCCGCTTATCGAAACAACTACCATTATTATGGGTGGCAGCGGTCCGCAGACCACGGAGATGCAAACCTCTCTTGAAACGATTGAATTTTCTACTGCCAAGCTGGACTCGATGCTTTTTGAAATACCACCCGGCTACCGCGAAGCAAAAAGCGAAGATGAACTGCAGGATAAAATGAATGTACAGGAAATGATGAATAATGCTATGAAGGAAAATAATGTGAATATGAACAATGTGAATGTGATGAGCGAAACAAAAAAAGCCGGCGTCATTCGCATTGGTGTTTTTGCGCCTTCCGGTGATGAAACGGTGCAACCAAATTTACTTCAACAGCGTATGGTGGGAACATTAACCAACAGCAGGATAGAAGCAATTGCCGTGAGTAGTGAAGATGAAGCCCGGAAATATAATTGTGATTATACACTCAATGCAGTGTTTGCTAAAATAAAACAAGCCGGTAAGGTCGGTGGACTCATCAAAGCCATTAAAAATGCGGATCCAAATGCTGCAACTTCATTTAATATAGAAGCCAATCTTATACTGAAGGCAATGAGTGATGGTTCTGTAAAAAGCAAACCTTCGGTTGAAGGCAAATATGAGGGCAAGGTAGACGATGCGGCAGGCAAAGCATTGGATGAAGGTTGCAGGGAAGTGCTGAAGGCGCTGAAATAATTAAGGACGGAATTAAGAATTATGAGTTATGAATGGTTTCCCGGTTTTCAATTCATCATTCTACATTCATAATTTGTATTGTAACTTCATTTACTCTCTCTTTCTCTAACGATAAATACTCCTATATGAAAAAAGATCTTAACATGGATGATATTACGACTGATATTCAAAATGAGAAAAAGCATAATGATGCGGAAAGCAATTCGCAATTAAGTCGTCGGAAATTTGTAGAGATGACTGCTGTTTCAACAGCAGGCTTTACTATTCTTCCAAGACATGTGTTGGGAGGAAAAAATTTTATTGCACCAAGTGATAAGATCACACTGGCTTATATTGGAATTGGTACGCAGGGCATAAGAGAACTATTGCCTATGCTTGCTGTGCCGGAAATACAAGTGGTTGCTGTTTGCGATCCAAGTAAACAAGCAATAGGCTATCGTGATTGGGGAGCAGATTTTCTTAAAAGTGAAATACGCAGAACACTCCAAAAACCAGATTGGGCACCCGGCGGTGATAATATAATTCCAGGCGGAAGGGAAAATGGGAAAGCAATTGTTGATACCTATTATTCCAATGTAGTGAAGCAACAAAACTACAAAGCCTGTACGGCTTATGAAGATGTGCGGGACCTTTTTGAAAAAGAAAAAGACATTGATGCAGTCAAGGTCATAACCCCGGATCATCTTCATGGTGTGCTTTGTATGGCGGCCATAAAAAGAGGTAAACACGTATTGGTACATAAGCCAATTTCTAATCGCCTGGTGGAAGGAAAGAAAACGATCGAGATGGCACGCAACAATCCAAAAGTCATTACGCATTTGATACCCTGGGATTCAAATGGATCGATGGAAACTGTTATGGCATGGATAAATGCAGGAGCTATTGGCAAATTAAAAGAAGTACATAACTGGACAAATCGTCCCGTATGGCCGCAATATCCCGATCTTCCTAAAGATAAGCCACCTGTTCCCGAAGGATTCAATTGGGATCTTTGGTTAGGTCCTGAAGCAGACCGGCCTTATAGTCCTGATTATACTCACATGGTGTTCCGCGGCTGGTATGATTTCGGTGGTGGTTCGATGGCTGATATGGGACATTATAGTTTGTGGACAGTATTCAATGCATTGAAATTAACATCACCAACAGTTATTGAACCACACCGAAGTCATGTTTGTGGATTCAGAGGTGCTGTTCCTTATCGTATCAATAATGATTTTTCATTTCCAATGGCTAGTACAGTTCGTTTCAGCTATCCGGCAAATGGTAACAGGCCACCGGTTGATCTCTATTGGTATGATGGGGGTATGCGTCCTCCAATACCTGAAGAGTTATCCCGTGATAATAAAGAATTACCGCAGGAAGGAATGATGTTTGTTGGTGACCAGGGAAAAATCTTAGCGGGTTTCAATGTGCAGAATCCACAAATAATTTCCGGTAAAAAGATGGAAGCACCTGCTAACGTCACCACAGGTCCACAAAACCAGGTACAACAAACTTCTGTGGCGCTGCCCTTGTTTGTGAAAGCATGTAAAACCGGTAAACAATATCCCGGAAATTTTTCAGAAGCAGAATACCTTACTGAGGCAGTTAATTTATATGCAGTAGCATTAAGAACACATAAATTATTGAAGTATGATGCTGCTACAATGAAGATTACTAACGTGACTGATGCAAATAAATATTTAAACAGGGAATACAGGAAAGGATGGGAGCCGGATAAGATATAAAATCAGAACCGGGATTTTTTTGGATTAAGTGGAAAAAATTAAGTTACATTCATCAATAAAAAATTTCACGATGAAAACTATAAACAGGAGAAAATTTTTCTCATCAACAACAAAAGCAACTGCCGCTGCATTTGTTTTATCAAAACTGCCGTCAGATTTTTTTACAGCTGCAAAGAAGGTTGATCTGCCTCTTGGCTTCCAATCATGGACAATAAAAGAAAAACTGAGCAGTGATTTTGCAGGCACTTTGAAAATGATGGCGGACCAGGGTTACAAACAAATAGAAATGTGTTCCCCGAAAGGCTATGAACAGATCGGCTTTGGCGCTTTTACAAAAATGAAAACGTCTGATATAAGAAAAACAATTGAAGATGCAGGCATGACTTGTTCCAGTTGTCATTTTGGTGCTGCTGAATTCAAAGATGAAAATATTGATGACCGCATTCAGTTTGCAAAAGACATGGGAATGACACAAATGATCTGCTCAACGTTCTGGTTACCAAAAACTGCTACAATAAATGATTACCTCGTTGCCGCAGACAAATTAAATAAGGCTGGAGAAAAAATAAAAAAAGCTGGCCTGCAAGCCGGTTTCCATAATCATGATTTCGAATTTGTAAAAATCGATGGCCAACTTATTTATGACGCATTGCTGGGCCGTTTTGATCCTGATCTGGTAAAGTTGCAGTTCCAGACACAAGTAATCGTGCATGGGTATAAAGCGTCAGATTATTTTAATAAGTATCCCGGAAGATTTATTTCAGCGCATTTATCAGACTGGACTTCCGATAAAAAAGAAGTCCCCGTTGGCAAGGGTGTTATTGACTGGAAAGAATTTTTTGCCGCTGCAAAAACAGGTGGTGTAAAAAACATTTTTGTAGAAATGGCTGAAGATAAGTTTAAAGATAGTGCGACGTATATTCAAAAGATGTATGCTTAAGTATGTTGAATTCTGGATTTTGAATTATTTCAACATTCGCCATGCAACATTTAAAATAATTTAAGTCAATTTTACCGTCTGCTTTGTTGCCGCGGATTTATAAATAGCTTCTACAATCCGTATATCTCTTAATCCTTCTTCACCGGGTACAAGCATTGGTTTCCCATTCATGATCGACAACGCATCATCATCCATTTGTTTTGCTTGTTGCCATGGTGTATCGTAAGCTGTGTTTATTTCACCAAGCGGACTGCTGCCTCTTACGCCGGAATAAGCGGAATAAGGGGCCATTTTGATATCACCTTTTTCACAAGCAATATTCATATAATTTATATTTTCACCAAAGGTGGTTTTGATTGTTGCTTTTACTCCACCCGGAAATTCCAACACAGCAGTAGTTGTTTCATCTAATCCATTTTTATAAATCTCGGGTCTTGTAGTTGAAGTTTGAGCAGATACAACTGCAATTGGTTCCATATTGGTTCCCAATCTTGCACCCTGGATAGAATACACACCCATATCATAAAGCACACCACCACCCATTTCCTTTTTTTGCTTCCAATGATCGGTACGATTATCCCTGTAGCCTGCCGCACAATCCAGACTTTTCACATTCCCTAAAAGTTTTTGTTTCATAATGCGCCGGTATTCCTGTGTATTAGGTTCGTGTTGCAGCCTGTAACCGATTGCTAATGATCTTTTATTTTTATTACAAGCATCGATCATTTCCTGGCATTCTGTTGCAGTCATCGCCATTGGCTTTTCACACCATACATGTTTTCCGGCATTGGCTGCTCTTATCACATATTCTTTATGCATCGAAGGTGGCAGCACAACATAGACAACATCAATATCATCGTTGCTGGCTATCTGGTCAAAGGTTTGATAATTATAAATATTCTTACCAGGTATCTTGTGTCTTTCTTTCCATGTCTCAGCTTTGGAAGGTGTACCGGTTACAATTCCTGCGAGATAACAATGTTTTGTTTGTTGCAATGCCGGCGCCAACAGATCTGTACTGTAATATCCAAGACCAACTAATGCTATTCCCAAACGATCCTTTTTATAAAGATTGATTGACCGTAAGATCTCAGGCGATAAAAAAATACTGCCGGTGCTAAGCGCCAATGTCTTTAATACGTCTCTGCGGGAGGTTAAACTCATAACTCAGGATTTATTTACTAAAGTTAAATAATGTAATGTGAAAAGAGACTAAGATAACCTTCCCCATTGTTTTGTAAATTCGTAACTCATAACTCAGAACTCATTTTCATAACTTGCTTACGATGCGCCATACTACCCGAAAAGAATTTCTTCAAACATCAGGTCTGCTTTTAGGAGCGGCACTTGCAAAAATTCCATTTGATCTCAAAAAAGATAAACTCCATTTAGCATTTTCTACACTCGGTTGTCCAGATTGGAGCTTTCAAAAGATAACAGACTTTGCTGTGCAACATGGATATACCGGAATTGAGGTACGTGGATTAATGCGCCAGATCGATCTTACAAAATGCGATGAGCTTACGAAAGATATAGAAGCAACGCTGCAATTAATGAAGAATAAAAAACTTCGGTTCGTTGATCTTGGCTCCGGATGCACATTACATTTTAATGAAGGCGCCGACAGGGAAAAAAATATAAACGAAGGCAAAGCTTATATTGATCTTGCAGCGCAGTTGAATTGTCCCAATGTTCGTGTGTTTCCCAATCTGCTTCCAAAAGACCGTGATAAAGATGAAACAATGGATTTTATTGTAAAAGGATTATTAGAGCTGGGCAATTATGCAAAAGCAAGTGGTGTAATGGTATTAATGGAAACTCACGGCGATCTTGTATGGACACATGATATAGAAAAGATCATGAAAAACGCATCACACTCAAATGTTGGATTGGTTTGGGACCCATGCAATATGTGGACGATAACAAAAGAACCGCCGTTACAAATGTATAAGAGCTTGAAAAAATATATTCATCATACACATATCAAAGATGCAAAGCTGGTGGATGGTAAACCGCAATACACAAGATTAGGACAAGGTGAAGTGCCGATATTTGAAGCAGTAGATGCATTATCAAAAGGTGGATATAAAGGTTATTACAGTTTTGAATGGGAAAAATTATGGCACCCGGAATTAGAAGATCCTGAAACAGCATTGGCGGATTATCCTTTAGTAATGAAGAAGCATTTTAATTGAATTAAGAATTATGAATTATGAGTTATGAATGTTCCTGTATTTTAGTTCATCATTCTGCATTTATAATTCATTATTTAAACCTGAGGGCTCCTTGTATTCATTCATAATTCTACATTCATAATTCATAATTTCGATTCATGCCCGATCCACAAAGAACATACGATGCAATAGTAGTTGGCTCCGGTATCTCCGGTGGATGGGCTGCTAAAGAACTTTGTGAAAAAGGATTAAAAGTTTTGCTGCTCGAACGTGGCCGCAATGTTGAACATCCGAATGATTATCCCACTGCAACAAAAGATCCATGGGAATTCAAACACCGGTTGACCTTATCTCCGGAAGACAAAAAGAAATTCTTTATTCAAAGCCGGCACTATTCTCTTCGTGAAGACAATAAACACTATTATATCAATGACGGTGAAAATCCTTACGCCGAAACAAAACGATTTGACTGGATAAGAGGCGATGTAGTTGGTGGCCGTTCGCTTTTATGGGCAAGAGCCTGTTACCGCTGGAGCGATCTTGATTTCAATTCCAATCTCAAAGATGGGCATGCTGTGGATTGGCCGATACGATATAAGGATATTGCTCCCTGGTATGATCGTGTAGAATCTTTTATTGGTGTAAGCGGCAATAAAGATGGCATACCACATTTACCCGATGGAAAATTTCAACCGCCATTTGAAATGAATGTGGTCGAAAAATATTTTAAAGAAAAGATCGAAGCAAAATATAACGACCGCAAAGTCATCATTGGCAGAGCCGCCAATCTTACACAACCTGTAAAAGGCAGGGGACTATGCCAGGCAAGAGATCTTTGTCATCGTGGTTGTCCATTTGGTGCATATTTCAGTACAAATGCAAGTACAATGCCGGCTGCCTATGCCACGGGCAATCTTACAGTAAGACCACATTCGCTGGTGAATAAAGTTTTGTATGATGAGCAAAAACAAAAAGCAACAGGAGTGGAGATCATTGATACGGAGACGAAACAAACAGAAGATTTTTTTGCACGCATTATTTTTCTCAATGCATCAACCGTTGCCACTGCATTTATATTATTGAATTCAACATCATCACGATTTCCCAATGGACTCGGAAATGGAAGCGACCAGGTGGGCCGCAACCTGATGGATCATCACAAAGGGCTTAGCATAACGGCTGATGTGGATGGGTTTGAAGAATGGGTAACGCATGGCCGCAGACCAATACCGCTTTTTATTCCACGGTTTATAAATATGAAAGAACAAACTGCTGGTTTTATCCGCGGTTATCATTTTGGAGCCAGTGCGTCAAGGCTGCGGCAACAAGGCAATGCCGCGATAGGTGAAGATCTGAAACAGGCATTGACAGAGCCGGGCCGGTGGCGAATGAATATGTATGCGTTTGGTGAATGTCTCCCTTATGCAGATAACCGTGTTACACTTGATACAAATAAAAAAGATAATTGGGGAAGACCCATCGTTACCGTCGATTGTGAATTCAAAGCAAATGAAAAAGCGATGCATGAGCACATGAAGATCACGGGGCGGGAAATGATGGAAGCAGCAGGGTTTAAAAATATTGTTGTCAGCAGCAATATGTCTTTCCCCGGCAATGCCAATCATGAAATGGGTACTGCCCGCATGGGTCATGATCCAAAAACTTCTGTGCTCAACAAATGGAACCAGATGCACGAAGTACCAAATGTATTTATCAGCGACGGCTCCTGCATGACTTCCAGTTCCTATCAGAACCCCTCACTTACTTACATGGCGCTGACAGCAAGAGCTTGTGACTATGCTGTGGAGGAAATGAAGAGGTTGAATATTTGATAATGTGATTATTTGCCGAACTTCATTGCTATCAACGTCCCTTGCGTCGAACTCTTGTACTTTTTGTATTCTTTTCATCATTTATCCACTATACACTTTGGCGATATCAAGAGCCCAACGTTATTTTTTATCTTGCACTCATGAAACAAATTCAACAGATAAAGCTATTTATTTCTTGCCCAAATGACATAAAAGATGAAATAGATTCAATCCGTTTTATTGTCGAAGAAATAAATAAGACCGTCGGGGAACAAAACTCTTATACTATTGATTGCTTGAATTGGACCATCGATACGTATACTCAGGTTGGTGAAGATCCACAGGCAGTTATAAATGATCAAGTCGAAGGGGAATATGATATTTTAGTTGGATTATTATGGCAGAAAATTGGAACCCCAACTAAAAGAGATAAATCAGGAACTATAGAGGAAATTAATCGAGCCATAGCTGACCCCATAAAAGAAAAACTTATATATTTTAAAACAACATCACCGGAAAATCTTAATCAGATCGATCTCGACGAATTAGGCAAGATCAATATTTTCAAAAAAGATTTATCTGGAAAGGGAGTTTTGTATAAGGAATTTAATTCTATAAAAGAATTTGAATCTTTATTTCGAATTAATGTTATGAATTTAATAAGCGACAAACTTTTATTTAAATCTGATCCGAAAGCAATGGTTACAACACATAAATTAACTACAGAAAAGTATCAGCCTATATCCGATTTAATAAGAGAAGTGGAGATTAAATCCGAAAATATCGAAGTAGATTTAAATGTCTTTGAATTTGTTGAAAAACTTCTATCATCTTTGGAAATCGTCGGTTCATCTATGCAATCAATGACAAATACAACAAATCACTTAACTGCAAAATTGGATGAAAGAACGGATGAAATAAATAAATATTTAGCGATTAAAGATGACAGATTACGAATGGCAAAGGGAAAAATAGTTGTAAACCTTCTTGCTGATGAATTAGATGAATACAATAATCGAACTAACAATGAATTAAAAACGTTTTCGGAAAATTTTCAGTCTATAGGGCCGACCTATTCAAAGATTATGCAGTTCGCTACAACCCATGATCTTCCTAATACTGCTATTTTAAGGACATCTGTTGTTGAATTTCGAGATTCTATAGAACGGTTAACAGAAAATACCGCTAATGTTCTAAGACATGTGTTAAAATGGCCTGTATTAACTCCCAAGTTTGG